>ERZ773056.372-NODE-372-length-23743-cov-6.744005_pt1 | contig 23743 bp, 25 predicted proteins | sample MGYA00580857_ERZ773056 | MGnify/ENA primary metagenome ERZ773056 (study PRJEB29015, sample SAMEA2737996) | human oral metagenome | biome: human oral; feature: human-associated habitat; material: dental | place: China | collected 2114 ... | reverse complement strand
CTCTTATTACCTGACCTGTTATAAATTTAGACATATCACTTGCAAGGAATAATGCTGCATCAGCTACATCTTCTGCATCTCCCATTTTTTTAAGTGGTGTATTTTCTAAAACTGATTCTACAAGCTTTTCAGGTAACACATGTGTCATATCAGTCTTAATAAATCCAGGAGCTATTGCATTGGATCTAAGATTCTTTTTCCCAAATTCCTTTGCCCATGTTTTAGCCATTGCTATAACTCCACCTTTTGAAGCTGCATAATTTGTCTGTCCTGCATTACCATCAACTCCTACAACAGAAGCCATGTTAATTACACTTGCTCCCTTGCTTTTAAGCAGTAAGGAAATGAACCCCTGCATTACATTGTAGACACCTTTTAAATTTATATCAATTAATAAATCCCAGTCATCTTCCTTCATTCTCTGAAGCAAAGAATCTCTTGTAATTCCTGCATTGTTTACTAATATATCAAGCTTTCCATACTGTTCTTTAACCTTTGTAGCAAGCTCCTTGATATTTTCCCTGTCAGTTACATTCAGTTTTACATGTGTGACATTTTCATGAGTATAATCAGCATCCATCAAATCTCCTGAAATAACTGTAGCACCATTTTCAGCATACTTTAAAACTATTTCCTTTCCAATTCCTCTTGCTCCACCTGTTACCAAAGCTACTTTTCCTTTTAACATTCTATCCGCCTTTCAACATTTTTATAACACTTCATTTATAATTGTCTTTTTGTTTATTATAAATTATACCACATAAAAAACACTTTATGTCAATATTATTTTGCAACTTCCAGTTTTACTTTTGTAACACCTTTACTTATATTTGATATCTTTGCAAATGCCGCCTTACTTAAATCTATTATTCTTCCATTCGAATAAGGTCCCCTATTGTTAATTCTCACTACAACTGATTTACCGTTATCCAAATTTGTTACTTTTACCCTTGTTCCAAAAGGTAATGATCTATGTGCAGCAGTTAAACTGTTTTGATTAAATATTTCACCGTTGGCTGTCTTTTTTCCATGCCATTTTCCACCATAAAAAGAAGCCATTCCTGTTTGAAAATGTGAATATTGTGCACGTTCCTCCAGCTCTCTCTCAAACGTCTCTGCTACAACTGTATCTCCTATTTTTGTATTTTTATCACTATTTTCATACATTGTATTCAGGTTTTTCACCATGGCAGACTCTTTTTTTAAATCAGCGTCTGCATAATATTTAGCAGGCTTACTGACATTTCTCTTTTTTTCTGTTTCTGGCTTACTATTTTTGTTAGCAGTTACCTTTTTTTTAGCAACTACCTTTGATTCTTTTATACTGTTACTTTTAGAATTTTTACTGTTTGCTATTTTTTTTTTAGATTCTGTTTTAGAACTATTACTTTTTACATTTCTGATATTTTTTGTTTCCTTTTTAGCGTTTGCATTTAATTTTGACTTTTTTTCCTTAGTTTCTGTTTTTTTTATTTCAACTTTTTTTTGAGTAACTTTTTTCACTGTTTTTTTAGTATTTGAATTTGTTGCTGCAAATAAAGAAACAGATATTGTCAGCACTATGCAAAAAAACAATGTTTTCTTCATTTAAATATCCTCCATCCTTAAAATCTGTAACATTATATCACAAGTGTTGCAGTTGCATACTTAGACTAGCCTTAGTCAACCATATCAGGCTGTTTTACATGCTGGAATTTTGGACTATCTACAGTAAGGACTTCAAATATGTATCCTTTAGCCTTATAGGCATCTATTATTTGCTGTAATGCTTCAACTGTCGTTGTTTTTGCATAAGCATCATGCATAAGGAGATTTACTTCTCTTACATTACATACTCCATTTTTAACAAGCTTTTCTACAGGAACTTTATTCCCTGATGCATCTGTACTATCACAATTCCAATCCTGATAAACATAACCTTCCTTTGTAAGTCTGTTTATGATTGCCTGTTTTAGAGGTTTTGATACTCTTGTAGTACTTGATCCTCCAGGAAATCTTGTAATTTTAGGATCTACACCTGTTTTTTCCTTGATAAGATCTCTCAATTTATATAAATCAGCAAAAAAAGCATCAACAGAAGCATATACCTGCTTATATTCATGAGAGTACGTATGAATTGCAATGGCATGCCCTTCATCTACAATACGTTTATATAAATCAGGATTCTGTCCTATAACAAAGAAAGTTCCTTTTATATTATTTTTCTTTAATATGTCCAGTATTTTTGGAGTATTATTAGGTGTAGGACCATCATCAAATGTAAGATATACAACCTTTATTCCTCTCTGCTGCCTTAACTGGTTATATTCCTTTTTAAGCTTAATATTTTTTTCAGTTACATCCTTTAGAGATGCCTCTGTCTTTACCTTTTTATCATTTAATTCTTTAATTTGCCTGTTCAATGAATTTTTTTCCAAATTTTCTTTTGCAGCAACGTAAATTGAAAAACCTGAATATCCTAATCCTGTCAGGCTCAAGGCCAGTGCTATTCCCATAATAACTTTTTTCATTATTCCAGTTCCTCTCTATAATTTTTTCTCTGTTACATTTTTATGTTTTTTTGTATTCATAAATTTTTAATACACATATTCTATAATTAATAAAATTAAGTTTTTATTTCTTATTCTGATTTAATTTTTCCATTATATCATTATAACTTTTTTTCACTTCAGCTTCTCTCTTTTCAAGCTGACCCACTTCTAAAGACAGTTTGTCTTTTTCAGTTTTCAGAACCTCTACTTCTCCTGATAATTTCTTATTCATATCTTCCAAATAATACTTTGAAAGTGCAGTAAGTCCTGCAGCTAATATAAATAAAAATATTATCACTTTTGCCATTCCTGACATTTTTCTGCCTTCCTGATGGGTATGATAATTATTTTTTTGGTTTGACATTTTCATCCTCCTTAATTTAGACTTGATACCATTTTTTGTTAATTAGAATCTATAACTAGAATTTATAAAATATAAAGACCTCTTAAAAAGAGGTCTTATAAAAGGGGGGGTTAATTGAGGTTTCAGATCTTTTTGATCTGAATTTATTATACACTATATAAGTTAAATCTCAATTAACTTTTTATTGTTTTTATAATAATCTTTTTACAGATGCAATTTTTTATTTTTTGTCTTTTATAGTATATAATAATTTTTATAAAATTTAAAGTCTTATTTCTTAGTTTTTCATTTTATTGGCTATTCTAAAAGATAATTTTAGAAACTTATTTTTTTCTGTATAATATTAAAATCTTTTTTTAATTTATCAAAGTGTATATTTTTCAGTTCATTTTATAAAGCAATTAGAGACTTTATTCAAATTTCTAGTAAAAAATAAAAATAAAAGCAATTAGGCTCTTCAAATTTATGGCAAATTATTATATAATATAAAATAAATTATAAGGAAAGGAGACATATGTTTTATTTGGTAAAACTATTTCCCTAAAAAATTATCAAATTCAAAACATATAACTGGAAAGATGAAATTACTTACTATTCAATTAAAAGAACTCTTCAAGAGAAATATAAACCGTATTTTTAACAGTGATTTCTCAGATAAAATTGATATTCAGAATTCTACTAAAAAAGAATTTGGTGATTTTCAGACAAATTTTGCCATGATAACTTCAAAAATCATAGGTAAAAATCCAAGAGAAATAGCCAATGAAATCATAGAAAAATTTGAATCTGATGATATTATTGAAAAACTTGAAGTAGCAGGACCTGGATTTATAAACATCTATCTGAAGAATAATTTTATTAATAACGAAATTAAAAAAATAGGGGAAGAAAAATATGATTTTTCATTCCTGAATACTGACAGAACTGTTGTAATTGATTATTCTTCACCAAACATTGCAAAACGTATGCATGTTGGTCACTTAAGAAGTACAATCATCGGAGAATCCATAAAAAGAATAATGCAGTTTCTAGGATTTAAAGTTTTCGGAGATAACCATATAGGAGACTGGGGTACTCAGTTTGGAAAGCTTATTGTCGCTTATGAACGTTGGCTTGACAGGGAAGCTTATGAAAATGATCCTATAGAGGAACTTGAAAGAATATATGTACTTTTTTCTGATAAGGCAAAGGAAGACCCTTCTCTGGAAGACATTGCAAGAGAAGAGCTTAGAAAGCTTCAGGCGGGAGATGAAAAGAACAATGCCCTCTGGAAAGAATTTATTAATATTTCAATAAATGAATACAACAAAATTTATAAAAGATTTGATATTAAGTTTGACTTCTATAATGGAGAATCATTCTATAATGATATGATGCCTGGAGTTCTTGAAGATTTGAAACAAAAAGGAATCGCAAGAGAAGATGATGACGCACTTGTTGTTTTCTTTGACGAGGAAACAAAACTTCATCCATGCATAGTTCAAAAAAAGGATGGAAGTTTCCTTTATTCAACTTCAGATCTTGCAACTATCAAATACAGAAAAGATGAACTGAATGCCGACATGGGGCTGTATGTTGTTGATGAAAGACAGCAGGAACACTTCAAGCAGGTATTTGAAATTGCAAGAATGACAGGTTCTCCTTATGACTATGAAAAAGTTCATATCCATTTCGGTATTATGAGATTTGCAAATGGAGTCATCCTTTCTACAAGAGGGGGAAATGTTATAAGACTTATTGATCTTCTGAACAAGGCACAGGAAGAAGTAAGAAAAGTTATAGATGAAAAAAATCCTGATATACCTGATGCTGAAAAAGATATTATTTCAGATATAGTTGGAACTGGAGCTATAAAATATTTCGACTTGAGCCAGAATAGAACTTCACCGATATTATTTGACTGGGATAAAGTATTAAGCTTTGAAGGAAATACAGGACCTTATCTGCAATATACTTATGTAAGAATAATGTCCCTTCTGAGAAAAATGCAAGCTGAAAATATTTCAATTGATAAGAGCAAGGATATTATCCTTGATGACATGAATGATATTGAAAGAGAGCTTGCGGTTATGCTACTAAGATTCCCTCAGGTTGTAGTAAAAGCTTATGAAGGATTTAAACCTAACCTGATTGCAGATTATTTATTTGATCTTGCTAAAACTTACAATAACTTCTATAATTCCAAATCTATCCTGAAGGAAGAAAATAAGGATGTAATGCAGGCAAGAATACTTCTTTCAATAAAGGCTGCAGACATACTGAAACAGGGACTGTCATTATTATCAATACAGACAGTGGATAGAATGTAACAACTGCTAGAAAATAGCATTTTAGTAATAAATCAAACAATACACATAATATTTTAAAAATATGAAAGATTATATTTATAAATTATTTAGAATTTTACAATGTAAAACAAAAAATGAATAAATATATCTTTCATATTTTTTATCCTCTGCTTATTTTTCTGTAAATATGTGGGGAAACTCTAAAATATTTCTTAAAAATTTTCGTAAAATAGTTGGCATCTTCAATTCCTACATGTCTACATACTTCTGATATCCTGTCATCTGTTTCAAGAATTCTCCTTGCGGCAACTGTCATTTTAATTTCCATGAAAAATTTATTTGGTGACTTTCCTGTATGCTTTTTAAACAGTCTTCTGAAAGACGCCTCACTTATATCAGATAATCCGCAGTAAAATTCTGTTGAAAATTCCCTGAAAGGATTATTTATCATATCATTTACAATTGCCTGCACCCTACTGTCGATTTCCCTATTGTAATACTGAATCTTACATGTCCTGCTTTCCCCTTTTTCTTTTGAAATATTTATAAGATAACCTACTATTATTTCCAGATATCCCCTTAAAATAAATGAGGTTCCTGATCTGTTACTATTTTTTTCCTTTATCATTGAATAAAAACAGTCAATAATGAACTTATCTTCACATTTAATCTGGGTATCAAAATCCATTATTTCAGACCATATTTTCAGACCATGTATTGAATAGGATGCAGTAAACCTTACACTTATGAAGGAAAAATGGTTTGAAACAGACATACACTGAAGATTGCAGCTTTCAGGTATGTAAATAATATCATTTTTACTCACATCATACACATTATCATCTATTATAAATTTTGCATTGCCCTCTACTATAAACCTTATCATTGAATAAGGCACTTTTTCTTCCCTAAATTTCCAATCTCTGTTAAAAGTATATATATCGACATAAAGAAAAGCAAGGTGAAAGGCTTTCATTAATGAATTATTTTCCATAATTTATAACTCCTACTGTCATTTTACTTTAATTATACCCTGATAATATTGATAAGACAATTTTCTTCTATAATTTCTTTCATGCCTTGTAATCGTTTAATCGTTTTTTACTATAATTAATCGTTTTAGAAGTCTTGTTTTATTTAAAAATGAAGGTATACTCTTAATAATCAAAGAAAAAAGTGACGTCAATTATTTTCAACTTAATATAATATATTAATAATAGTACATTTCAATTATTTTAAAATACTTAAATTTAATGTCGAAAGGATGGAACAATTATGAAAAAAAAGATTATTCTGTTACTTATATCAGTATTATTTCTTATTATTTCCTGCGGAGGTTCAAAAAGATCAAATGAAACAGGAGAACTTGAAGGAGAAATAGTATTCTGGCATTCATTTACTCAGGGACCTAGAAATGAATTCATGAAACAGGCTGCTGAAGAATTTATGAAAAAAAATCCAAAAGTAAAAATTAAAATTGAAACATTTGCATGGCCTGAATTTTACACTAAATGGACAACTGGATTACAGGCAGGACAAGTTCCTGATGTAAGTACAGCTTTACCTAACCATGTTGTAGAATTACTTCAGGCAGATGCTCTAGTTCCTATTGATGATGTAATAGATCATATTGGAAAAGATAGATTTTACGCTGCTCCTCTTACAGAAGGAGAATTAAATGGAAAACACTACTCTATACCTTTATATTCACATGCTCAGGTAATGTGGTATAGAAAAGATTTATTACAGGCTGCAGGGCTTGAAGTTCCAAAAACATGGGCAGAACTGTTTGAAGCAGCTAAAAAGTTAAATAATCCTCCTCAAGTATACGGACTATCAGTTCCTATGGGTCTTGGAGATATGATGGCAACTAGATTTCTTAACTTCTATGTTCGTTCAGCAGGAGAAACTTTAATAACTAAAGATGGAAAAGCAAACTTGACAAGTAAGGCTGCCATAGATGGAATAAATTACTGGGTAAATATGTATAAGGCAGTATCTCCAAAAGGTTCTGTAAACTTTAAGGTACTGGATCAGGCTACACTTTATTATCAGGGTAAAACAGCTTTTGACTTTAACAGTGGATTCCAAATTGGAGGAGTTAAACAGAACTCACCTGATTTACTCGACAAAATAGCTGCTGCACCAATTCCAAAAATAAATGCTACAGATCCTGAACAGGGAATAGAAACTTCAAATATACCTGTAATCGTATGGAAAAACAGTAAACATCCTGAAATTGCAAAAGCTTTTGTTGAAAGTTTATACGAAAAGGAAAAATATATTAAATTCTTACATTCTGTTCCAGGTGGAATGTTACCGGCTTTAAAAGATATTTCAAATGACCCTGCATACCTAGATGATCCAATAATAAAACAGTTCCAAGATACAATCACAGTTATTAACAATGCCGTTGATAAAGGTACTGCAATTGGAATGGAATCTGGTCCAAAACCTGAAGCCGGAATAATTACAAGTCAAGGAGTAATTGAAAAAATGTTCCAGGAAATTATACTAAAAAATGTTCCCGTGGAAGAAGCTGCTAAAAAGGCTGAAAAAGAGCTAAATGATTTATTTGCTGCAGCAAAATAGCTGACTAACCATGTGACAGGAAAGGAATACTCATGAAAAAGAAAAAAATGAATATTGATAAGATAAATCTGGTGTTTGTTTTACCTGCCATGTTAATAGTTTTTCTTCTGCTGGTATATCCTATATTTTCTAGTATATACTTCAGTTTTACATCGAAAAACTTAATTAGACCATATTATAAATGGATCTGGTTTGACAACTTCAAATTTGTCCTGACTAACCCTGAATTTTATCGTGCATTCCTAAATTCTATAAAATGGACTATTTTATCAATTACAGGACAGCTTCTAGTAGGATTTATAGCTGCACTTTCTTTAAATAAAATTCCAAAATTTTCAGGATTTTATAGAACTTTACTTATTATTCCATGGGCATTTCCAGCTATTGTTATAGCATTTTCATGGAAATGGATTTTAAACGATGTTTATGGATTTATACCGAATTTACTTACACAGCTCCATATTACAAAAGAAAATATAAATTTTCTGGCTGATCCAAAAACTGCCTTCTGGATAGTACTGTTTATAAATATATGGTTTGGAGCACCTCTGTTTATGGTAAATATTCTGGCAGCCTTAAAAACTATTCCACGAGAACAGTATGAAGCAGCTATTGTTGACGGTGCATCTTCTTTTCAAGTATTCCGTTACATAACAATAAGACATATCCGTGGAGTTATAGGATTACTGGTAGTTTTGAGAACAATATGGGTTTTCAATAACTTTGACCTGCTTTATTTGCTAACTGGAGGAGGCCCTTCAGACTTGACTACTACACTTCCAATATATGCATACAAGACCGGTTGGAATCTAAAAAGATTAGGAACCGCATCTGCAGTTACTATTCTTCTGCTTCTGTTCCTAATGGCTGTATGTTTTGGATACTTTAAACTACTTAATAAATGGGAAAGAGAGGATGATAAATAATGAAATACAGTTATAAAAATAATATCTATACTGGATTAGTTTATTTACTTTTAACTGTCATGGCAATAATTGCAGTCTTCCCTCTGATATGGATTATTCTTTCCTCTATAAAGCCTTCGAGCGAAATGTCCAGTAATCCATTATCATTTATCCCTAAAAAAATAACATTTGATTATTACAGACAGGTTCTATTTAGCCTGAATTTTATAAGAAATATAAAAAACAGTTTAGTTATATCTTTTACGGCAACTTTAATAACTATAATTGTTTCAGCACTTGGAGCTTACGGGATTGTAAGATTTTTTCCTAAAGTAGGTAAAAAAATGACAAAAATGCTTATTACTACATATATGTTCCCTACTATCCTGCTGGCTGTTCCATATGTTACAGTTATGGCAAAATTAGGATTAATTAATACATGGATTGGTGTAGTTATTACTTATCTGTCGTTTTCCATCCCATATGCAATATGGATGCTGATAGGATTTTTTCAGACTGTTCCTATTGGAATTGAAGAAGCTGCAAAAGTTGACGGAGTAGGAAAATTTGGAATATTTTTTCAGATTGTACTTCCTATAGTGTCTCCAGGAATTGTTTCAACTGCCATTTACACATTTATCAATACTTGGAACGAATTCCTGTATGCCCTGCTTTTAATAAATAACTCTGAAAAAATGCCTTTATCAATAGCTCTTTACTCTTTAACAGGTTCAGAAATACTCGACTGGGGACAGATGATGGCTGCATCAGTAATTGTAATCCTGCCTTCAATAGTATTCTTCATGATTATACAAAATAAAATTGCAGGTGGATTATCAGACGGATCTGTTAAATAGAAATATTAGAATGAATTTTAGATAAAAAAATAAAATACATAATTTTGAAGAAAGGAGAGGTGCTATCTTAAAATAAAAATACAGATGGAACATATAAAAAAGCATACAGAAAGTAAAGCTGTTCTTCTGTTAAAATTTTTCTCATAAATATATTTCTTATTTTAACTTCTAAGTTTTTTGAGATAGCCCTATTACAGAAATGAAAAATATAAATTACGGAATAATAGGAACCGGATATTTTGGAGCACATTTAGGAAGAATATTGAGCAAACTGGAAGGAGCAAAAGTTGTCTCCATCTATGATCCTGAAAATACAAAGAACATTTCTGAAGAACTTGGATGTGAAGTTTCAGAAAATATTCAGGAACTATGTTCAAGAAAGGATATTGATGCAATAATAGTAGCTTCTCCAAACGGAGCTCACAGGGAGGCTGTTTTAGAAGCTGCAAAAAATAAAAAACATGTATTCTGTGAAAAACCTATTGCACTTTCATATAAGGATTGTTCTGAAATGATTGATGCAACTAAAAAAAATGGTGTCATTTTCATGGCTGGACACGTAATGAACTTCATGAACGGTGTCAGAAAAATAAAACAGTTAATAAATGATGGTGTTATAGGAGAAGTTTTACATTGCCATTCTATGAGAAATGGATGGGAAAAGGAACAGAAGGAAATTAGCTGGAAAAAAATAAAGGAACTTTCAGGGGGACATCTCTATCATCATATACATGAGTTAGACTTTATACAGTTTATAATGGGAGTACCTGAAAAAGTAACAATGGTTGGAGGAAACATTGCCCACCAGGGAGAAAAATTTGGTGATGAAGATGATGCGCTTTTCATAACACTTGAGTTTCCTAATAAAAGATTTGCAACTTTACAGTACGGTTCTGCATTCAGATGGCCTGACCATTCTGTGAAAATTCAGGGAACTAAAGGAGCTATCTTACTGGATCTTCAGGATGTAGGAGTTACTTTAAAAATTGATGATAAAGAAGAAAAATTCCTGCTTCATCGTACAAAAGAAGAAGATGATGACAGAACAAGAATATATAAAGGACTGGAAATGGACGGTGCAATAATGTATGGTAAACCTGACAGAATACCTCCTTTATGGCTTCATGGAATAATGGAAATGGAAATGGAATTTCTTCATAACGCTCTTCAGGGAGCTGAAATCGATAAAGAATTTATTCCACTACTGGACGGTACAGCAGCAAGAGATTCTATTCTCACAGCAGATGCCCTTACTAAGTCTTTACAGGAAGACAGAAAAGTAAAATTATCTGAACTTTTATAAACTCCGTTTTGTTTCATTGCAATACAAAGAAGCTGCATGAAAGAAATTTTCTTTTGGCAGCTTTTTTTATTTTACAATTTTATTTACAGAGATTTTATTTTTATTCTATTAATTTATAGATATTAGATATTCACATAATAAAAATATTATCTAAAATTTATAATCTTCTTTCCTAATTTGAATTACTTTTTACTTTTATAACAACCCTTCCTACGATCCCAACAACAGCTCCTATAAATGCAGCTGTAAATATTCCTGCTATCCAACCGTAATTACTTACAACTCGTCTTCCAAGAATTGCAGAAGATACTGATGCTATTATGATTATAATATTTCTGTATTTTTTATTCATTGATCGACACCTTCTTTAGATTTATTGTCCTCTTTTAATTTTTGAAATATTTTTTTGCCTATCAAAATAATACTTATTATTATTACACCAACTATTAAAGTAGCTATTGGACCACTTCTAGCCCAAACCTTATTTAGGAATATTACTACAAAAATAGTTACAAGTATAGGAAACAGTTGCTTAATTTTATTATTCATATATTAGCCTCCTTTGTTCTCTATTATACCTTGAAAATCAGTTATTAACAATTTGAGTAAGATTTTTTTCATAAATATTCAAATTTAAAATCCGACCAAAACTCCTCTTTAACCTCAAGGAAATTCCAGCCGGATATTTTACTAAATTTATTTTTTAATCATACTTTATGAAATACTGTTAAACCGTTAGTTTGACAGCTTTATTTCATTCCATATCTTATCCTGTTTTTCTTTTGCTTCATCTGATAATGCTCCAGGCAGTTTAGCATTTTCCACAACCTGAGCTCTATTTACAAGTGATTTTACCTTTGATTTTTCTTCAATGCCTTTTATAACTGAAGGAGCCTTAAACTGTTCATATACTTTTATGAAGTTTTCAGGTCTGTATAAAAATTCCAGAAATTTATAGGCATTTTCCTTATTAGGTGAATTTTTTACAATAGCCATGCTGTCTATATACATCATTGCACCTTTAGGTATAAAGAAGTCAAAGTTTCCGTATTCAGCTTCATCCAGTTCACCATAGACATTTTCAGCATATCCGTGGGCAGCATAGAATTCTCCGGTAGCCACACTCTTACCGAAAGCCGTCGCATCAAATTTTGCAAGATTTTTCTTCCATTCAATGATTTTATTTTTAGCTTCCTGTAACTGCTTGTCATCTGCTGAATCTGAAGGATAACCTAAAGACTGAAGAGCCGCTCCTATTACTTCTCTTCCATCATCCAGCATTGTCATTTTCCCTTTATATTTTTCCTGCAGGAAAATATCAAAAGATTGAGGGTAATCTTTCATGAATTTTTTATTTACCGCTACTCCTGTTGCAGAATATGTATAAGGTATTGAGTAATCTAGGCCTGGATCATATATTTTTGAAAGTTCTTCAAGCTTAAGTCCGTCTTTATCAAGGTTATTAAAAGTTTCTCCCAGTTTCTGCTTGTCAAGTTTTTCTATAAGTCCGCTCTTTATAAGAACATCAACATAATCTGTAGATGGTGAAACTATGTCAAATCCCTTTGCACCCGACATTAATTTTGCTATCATTACATCATTATTGTCATAATAGCTCAGATTTACCTTTATTCCCGTTTCTTTCTGAAAATTGTCTATTACTTCCTGCGGTATGAAATATGTCCATGTATAAATATTCAGTTCCTTACTTCCTGAATCTCCATTTCCTCCACTTTTACCTCCACAGGCAACCATTAATAACATCATTCCAAACAGTAAAACAATCTTTTTCAATTCTGACATCACTCCTTTAAATTTATATTTTAGTTACAGCTTTGAGTATAGCAAAAAAAACAAATTATATCAAATGTTTTTTTACAGTTTCCCTGTCATCAAAATGTCTTTTTTCCTTTCCTATAATCTGATAGGTTTCATGCCCTTTTCCTGCAATAAGAAGACTATCCCCTTCCTTTATTATTTCCTGTACTGCATATTTTATGGCCTGTTCCCTGTCTTCAATAATCTCATACTTTTCCTTAGGAAAACCTATCTCAGTCAGACCCGTCTCCACTTCCTTCAGTATAGCCATAGGGTCTTCCGTTCTCGGATTGTCAGAAGTTAATATTATATAGTCGCTGAATTCCGCCGCAGCTTTTGCCATTTTAGGTCTTTTCTTATTATCCCTGTCTCCACCTGCACCAAATATAGTGACAACCCTATTTTCTGTTATTTTCTTCAATGTAGTCCCAACATTCATAAGTCCGTCATCTGTATGGGCATAATCTACTACAATTCTTGCATTCATATTATTTTTTACAGTTTCAAATCTTCCAGGTACCGAAGGCATTTTCTTAAGCTTTTCAATGATATGTTTCATATCTATTCCTAATGACAATGCCGAAGCCACGCATCCAAGAATGTTATGCAAATTATATTCCCCTACGAGATTTACATCCAGGACATATTCTTCATTTCCATGTATAATCTTTATTTCCATGCCGTCATTAGTATACTTAACTATTTCCCCATATAAATCTGAAGATTTATCATTTACACTTATCTTTAAATATCTGTTTTCTTTCTTATCTGCTGTCATATTATTTTCATGTCCATCTTTCTGCATACAACTTTTCTCATCAGCAGTTTTTTCAGAAATTATTCTTTTCCCGTATTCATCATCAATGTTTATAATTCCTGTACCGCCATTTCTAAGCATGGAAAATATTTTTCTTTTTGCATTGAAATAATTTTCCATTGTACCATGAAAATCCAGATGATCCTGAGTAAGATTTGTAAATATTGCCGAATCAAATTCCAGCATATTTACACGCCCTATTTCCAGTGCATGCGAACTGACTTCCATTATAAAATACTCTACCCCTCTTTTTACACTTTCATTTATCAGCTTTACAAGCTCAAGGGATTCAGGTGTTGTATTTACTGTCTCAAACTCTTCGTCAAGTATTCTGTTTCCAGTTGTTCCAATTCTTGCTGTTTTATCCAGTATATTTTCAAGAATATAGCTTGACGTAGTCTTTCCATTTGTACCTGTTATTCCTACTATTTTTAATTTATTCTGCGGATAGTCATAGTAATTTGATGCTATTATTCCCAAACTTTTTCTCACATTTTCTATAAATACAAAGGAAACTTTTTCATAATTACTGTATTCAGATATATTAACCTTTTTTTCAGCAACTATCATTTTTGCGCCGCTGTCAATGGCTTTCTGTATAAAGTCATGTCCATCCACATTATTTCCGCTCATTGCTATGAATACATAATTTTCCCTTATTTTTCTGGAATCATATTCAATTCCCGCTATTTCAAAGTTTTCTCCTTTATTTAGAATCTCATAGGAGATATTATCAAATATTCTGTACATTTTCCTACCACCTTAAATTATATTTCATAAAATTTATTGTTTAGCCTTTAAGTTGATTATAACAAAAAAAGCTATATAAATCCAGCTTAATTATTGACTTACATTCCAAATTAAATAACACTACTTTTTTCGATTTATTTTAAATTAATTATTGTTTTATTTTTATACATCTTTATTTTCGTATAATCTATGGTATAATAGTAAAGATAATAGATTTTAACGTATAATTTTATAAGGAGGGCATATAAATAATGAAAATAGGAATTGTTGTAGGAAGGTTTATACCTTTACATATAGGACATGTTAACCTAATACAAAGGGCGAGCGGATTAGTTGATAAAGTTTATGTTGTAGTTTCCTATTCGGATGAAGGTGATAATGAAATGATATCAAACTCACGTTTCATAAAGGAAATTACTGCAAAAGACAGGCTCAGATTTGTAAAACAAACTTTTAAGAATCAGAATAACATTTCATCTTTCCTCTTTGATGAAAGTAGTTGCCCTCCATTTCCTGAAGGATGGGAAAAATGGTCATCTCTTCTTAAGGCTGAAATGGAAAAACGGGAGCCCAATCTAGACTGGGAAAATGATGTTTTGTTTATAAGTAACAGAAAAAATGATGAAAAATACAATTTAAAATTTTTTGGTTCCAAGACAAAGTCCATCGATCCGGAATATCTCGAATACCCTGTAAATTCATGGGAAATCAGGGAAAATCCAAGTAAATACTGGGAATACCTTCCTCGTGAAGTAAGGGAACATCTGATTCCTATTATTACAATCTGTGGTGGGGAAAGCAGCGGAAAAAGTATAATGATAGATAAACTGGCAAATGTTTTCAATACTTCCTCGGCATGGGAATATGGACGTGAATATGTTTTTGAAAAGCTTGGTGGCGATGAAGATTCCCTCCAGTATTCTGACTATGAAAAAATCGTATTTGGACATCAGTCAAATGTGCTGTATGCCGCAAGAAATGCCAACAAATTCGCTTTGATAGATACAGACTACATAACTACACTGGCATTCTGCCTTACTTATGAAAAACGTGATAACCCCATCATAAGGGAATTTGTCCGTAATTATAAATTTGACCTTACTATCCTTCTTGAAAATAATGTCAAATGGGTAAATGATGGGCTTCGTTCAATAGGTGAAACAGACCGTCGGGAAAAATTCCAGAAACTACTTAAGGAACTGTATAAAGAGTATAATATACCTTACATCATTGTAAAATCATCTGATTATGAACAGAGATACCTTGCATGCCAGGAAATTATAAAGGGCTATCTGGCAGGAAAGGATAATTTGCAGGAAATTGCCGATTCATTTATGTAAAAATGTATGAAATTAATATTGTTCCTCTTTTAAATTTTTCCAGAATATATCTTTCAATTTAAATTTTAATTCTATTTTTTTAAACAAAAAACATGGTCTGAAGATTTTCAGTTTCCAGCTTATATGCATATCTGCATTACACTGTCTGATTTTCTGAGCCATGCTTTTTTGTTTCATATTACTTTTTTGTTATTCCCTGTTTCATTATTTTGCAGGATTTTCAGCATTCAGTATTCTTTTTGCATCTTCTTCGCTTAAATCATAGCTTAAGAATCTTTTATAGAAGTCTCTTGTCTTTTCTACCATGTTTAAATCCTTAAATACCTCCGGGTTGAATTTCTGAGCCGCCCATAAGATTTGTAAAGCTTCTTCAGCACTATATCTGTCCCAAGGGAAAGTTCCCATTGGATTTGCATATACTTTACCAGCTTTTACAGCTTTCAATGTTGCCCATACTTTGTCTTCTTTTAGTTTTTTTACTGCTTCATTTGCATTATTGCTTCCTATTATTATTACATCCGGATCCAGCTTTACAATTTCTTCCATAGTAAATTCTAACTGATTTCCTTCTTTTTTCACTACATTTTCTGCCCCTGCAAGTTCTATCCATTCATTTATTATAGTGTTTGTACCGTCTACTTTTAATAAATTTTCCCCACTTACAATATGCAGTACTTTTACTTTTTTATCCTGTTTTACATTTTTCATTTTTTCTGAAATGTAATTTATATTTTCATCAAGATATTTTATATATTCTTCTGCTTTCTTAGGAGCTTCTCCTCCTATTACATCTGCTGTTATTTTAATTGTTTCCCTAAGTCCGTTGAAATCCTTAAAAGTTACTTTTACTCCCTTTAATCCTGCATCTCTTACAGTTTTTAACTCAGCATCATTAGAAGTCAATACAACATCAGGATTCAGTTTCATAAGCTCTTCCACCTGCAAATCTTTCCCATTGAAAGGCGCCGCAACATCTTTAATTCTAGGATATACCTTTGCAAACCAAGGATTTTTCTTTATAGGATTTGTAGTTGCTACAAGTTTGTCAGCTCCCCCAAGCAGAAGTACAACCTGATTATTTGCATGCCATAAATCGGCTATTTTTTTATATTAATGTATACTAAACTATTATAAAATAAATTTATATTTATAAATATATTTTCAGCTGTACTATAATTTTTTTGTTACCTTGCAGGGATTCCCCACTGCAACAGAATTGTCAGGAATATCTTTTGTTACAACACTTCCGGCACCTATGACTACATTATTTCCAATAGTCACGCCAGGCATGACACTTACATCGGCTCCTATCCACACATCATTTCCTACCCTGATAGGATAGGCATATTCAAGCCCTGCATTTCTACGTTCACTGTCCAGAGGATGTCCTGCAGTATAAAAACCGCAGTTTGGTCCAATAAAAACATTGTCACCAAAAATTACTTCTGCTCCATCCAAAATTACCGTATTATGATTGGCAAAAAAATTCTTTCCTATTTTAATGTTATAACCATAATCACACCAGAAAGGGGCAACTACAGTAAAATTTCCTCCTGTTTTGCTAAACAGCTTTTTTATAATTTCTTTCTGCTTCTCCTCCTGAGAGGGATAAAGCTGATTATATTCATGGCACAAATCCTTGCAGGCTGTCCTTGCCTTCAGCAGCTTCTTGTCATTATTGGCATCATAAATCATTCCTGCCAGCATCTTTTCTTTTTCTGTCATTTTTTCTCCCATCACTAATTCTTTTTTAAATTTCCTGAAAATTAAAATTTAGTCCCAATCTTTCACCTGTTGAAGTATATTCTCTAAATTTATAAATCAGCGGTTTCCATTTTTGGGTATCAATATGAATATCATCTTTTAAAATATCTTCTGAAACAAAAATTCCCTTTATTTCAAAATTTACAATGGCAAACCAGTCTTTTTTTATAATATCGGTAACCTCTGTTTCCAGATGAATGGGACACTCTTTTATTCTCATGGTTTTTACTGTTTCTCCCGGCATTTCAGTAAACTTTCCTGCTTCAAATTTATTTTTGCAGTATATATATCCCAGTTTCTGTTTTACTTCAGATATTTCAGCTGTTCCCGTAAATTTTTCAATACTTTTTACATTTTCATACAATTTTTCATCAGGAATATTAAAAGTTGCGTCAGAGCCTATTTCTATATTCTGAAATCCCTTATTTCCCATCCCTATTCCTATAATTATTGAATTGCCAAGTACAAATGAAGATGATAAAGGTGTTATGTTGTCTTTTCCTGTTTCTTTATCCTTTGTAGTCATAAGTATCACAGGAAAACCGTAATAAAACCCATTTTTTTCTATTTTTTTAAACATAATTTTCACCCCTTATTTTTTAATATTACTATTCATTCTGTTATTTCAATCAAATTTCCTTCACAGTCTTCTACAACACTCTCATAATAACCGTCTCCTGTAGTTCTCGGTCCACTTAGGCACTTATATCCGTCTTTTACGAGCTTCTCTGTCAGTTCATCTACTTTTCCTTTACTTCCAACGCTGAAAGCCAAATGAATAAAACCTTCATTCATTGCCTTGTTTTCTCTTGCTGAAAGCCCAGGACGTGTCATTATTTCCAGCCTTGTCTCACTGTCTGGAAAACTTAAAAAATATGTCTGTAATCCTGTATTTTTATTATGATATTTCTCATTTGCCTTTGCCCGGAAATATTTCACATAAAATTCCTTCGTTTTTTCCAGATTGTTTACATAAATTGCCACATGATTTATTTTCATATTTATTCCTCCTATTTTTAAATTTTTATAATTTATGAAATACCGGTTCCATCTTTTCAAAAGTACAGATATAATTAAATCCTATTTTCTTCAATTCTTCCTGAATATAAGGAATATACGTACCCACATCTTCTGCCTTATGAGCATCTGAACCTATTGTTATTATTTTCCCTCCCAGTTCATGATAAAGTTTCAGTATATTCCGTTCAGGAGCTAGATCTTTCAAGCCATATCTAAAACTTGATGTATTTACTTCAATACCTTTATTATCTTCTATTACCTTTTTAAGAATTTTTGTTATAATTTCCCGGGACTTTTCAAATGGATGTATTGTTTCATTGTATCGCTGTATATGGTCGAGATGTCCTAAAATACTATAATTACTATATTGACTCACTACTTTATAGATTTCTTCATAGTATTCGGTATTATATTCATCAGGCATTTTTCCTTTCTGAAATTCCTTTGTCCAGAATTCCTTATCTTCAATTTGATGACAGGAAAGTATAATAAAATCTAATTTGAATTTATAACTATCAAACAGTTTCTGGAAATCCTCTACTGTGTGTGTCTGCATTCCAAATTCCAGTCCCTGTTTTATTGTAATTTTGTCTCTATATTCTTTCTTTAATTCCTGAATTTCTTCAAAATAATTGGAATAATCTACATTCAAATCAATTCTTCCAGTTTTTTCTTTCCAACTTCTCTTCTCATCTTCACTCATTTTTTCAAAAACTTCCTTATCCAGTTTTATCCCATAATCTACGTGATCAGTGAAGCATATTTCATTAATACTCTTATCAACGGCAGTTTTTATAATTTTTTCAGGTTTTTCTTCAGAATCGTCACTATATTTGCAGTGGATATGATAATCTGCAAACATATTTTCCCCTTTCTTTATCTTTTTTCTTATTATACCTAAAAAAATTGAAATATTCCATCATAATCTGTTCTTTTTATAACATAATTTTTTAAGTTTGCTGATTTTCTTAAATATTAAAAGTTGATAAAAAATTAAATATATGTTATAATAAATTGTAAATTCCGATGGAGTCATATACTAAAAAAGAGAGTGCGTCTTCACTCTCTTTTTTCATTTTTACATATACTTTTCAATTAGAATTTGTATTAATTCCAATAAAAGCAGTAAAAATATTTTCAGAATTTCTTCCTCTGGAATCATATTCTCACCTCCAATCATTAGAGGATGAGATATTATACCATATTTCTATTTATTTTTAAAACTTATTTTAATTTTAAATTTAATATTTTTTATATTTTTAAAACCATTCTTAATATTCCCAAAATTAAAAGATGAACCGGATAAAAACAGTAATTTAACATTTTACTCTGTTTTCCACGCTTCCCATTATATGTAAGTATCAGACCAAATCCAGATAATGACCAGAATTCCTTAAAAATTGCAAGATATCCTAAAAATATTGCAAATACAGGTTTATCATAGAAAATATAAAAGAAATATCCAATCATAATTGCATGATACTCATAATCCATCCCTGTAATCATTGATATAATACACATTACTCCCACAATTACAAATGAAACTAGATACCAGATATATTTAGGAAGTTTCTGCAGCAGCTTTACTTTTAAAACATCTATAATCCATATTGTTATCAGCATTAAAGCCAAAGTAAACATTACATTATTGGAATTTGGCTCAAAAAACACGCTTGACTGGAACATATCAAATGGAATTTCAGAAATTATTCCAAAAAATACGAGAGAAAAGAGATATTTTTTTCTATTTCCTGTTTTAAAGAACCCTTCCACAAGAAAGAAGGCGAAAAGCGGAAATGCTATCCTTCCTAAAATTTCAAATGCATCACTTATATACTGTAATATTCCCTCACCACTCAGAAAAGGGTATATCAGCGCTTTATTTACATGATCCATGAGCATTGATGAAAAGGCAATATATTTTAACTGTGCACCTGAAAATATACACAGTCTATCTATTTTCCCATTATTTTTATCCATCATCTGTTAATTCCTTTCAGTTTATTGTTATAGGATATAGATTAAAAAAGATTATCAGGATACTGATTATTCCAAATCTTCTCCATTAGTTGCTATTACTTTTTTATACCAGTCAAAGCTTTTCTTTTTACTTCTTTTTAACGTTCCATTTCCTTCATTGTTCCTGTCCACATAAATAAATCCATAACGTTTTTTCATCTCACCTGTCCCTGCACTTACAAGGTCGATAGGCCCCCATGTTGTATATCCGAGTAAATCCACCCCATCAAGGACAACTGCATCCCTCATTGCCTTTATATGTGCCCTCAGGTAATCTATCCTGTAGTCATCTTCAACATATCCATTTTCATCAGGAACGTCAACTGCTCCAAGACCATTTTCCACAACAAAAAGAGGTTTTTGATATCTGTCATAAATTTCATTTATTGTAGTCCTGAATCCTAGAGGATCCAGTCCCCACCCCCAGTCAGTCACTTCAATATATGGATTTCTCATCGATTCCAGAAGGTTTCCTTCACCTAATTTATCAGCTTCGGCAGAAATACAACGTGTTGTATAATATGAAAAACTTACAAAATCTACTGTATTTTCCTTTAATACTTTTTTATCTTCCTCTGTTATATCTATTTTCAGATTATTTCTTTCAAGAAATTTAAGGGCATAGGATGGATAATACCCTCTAACCTGCACATCAATGAAAAAATAATTTTCCCTGTCCTTCTCAAGTGCAGTCCACACATCTTCAGGCTTTGCAGCGAGAGGATAGAACTTTCCTGCCGCAAGCATACACCCTATTTTATTTTCAGGGTCAATTTCATGACCGATTTTCGTAGCCCACGCACTTGCCACCAGTTCATTATGCGCTGCAGTATATAGAACCTGCTTTCTGTCCTCGCCTTCTTCAAACACAATTCCTGCACCCATAAACGGAGCATGCAGGAGAATATTTATTTCATTGAATGTAAGCCAGTATTTTACAAGTCCTTTATATCTTCTGAATATCACTTCACATAATTTCTTATAAAAATCAATTATTTTACGGTTTCTCCAGCCACCATATTTTTTTATGAGATGTATCGGAAAATCAAAGTGAGTTATTGTTACCAGAGGTTCTATCCCGTATTTACGGCATTCCTTAAAAATATTTTCATAAAACTGAAGTCCTTTTTCATTTGGTGTTTCTTCATCTCCATTAGGAAATATCCTTGTCCAGGCGATGGACATTCTATATGTTTTAAAGCCCATTTCTGCAAACAGTGCAATATCTTCCTTATATCTGTGATAAAAGTCTATCGCTCCCTTCGCCGGATAAAAATATCCATCTTCAAAATCAAGCATTTTTCTTTCGCCTGTAATTACTGAAGCCCTTGCTTCCCCAACTGGAGATAAGTCCACATTGGCAAGTCCTCTTCCATCTTCATCATATGCCCCTTCAAGCTGATTGGCAGCTGTAGCTCCACCCCATAGAAAGTCTTTCCTGAATCCCATACTGTCTCCTCCTCATATTAATAAATATAGTAACTGTCCTGTTCTTCTGCTATTCTGACTGCTGTTCCGATAAAGAATTTTTACATATCTTTTATGATTCTTACTTTAATTTTTCCAGCATTTTCTGTGAAGGATTTATTATTTCCATTTCAGATTTCTTCCTGATTTCATTTTCAATATATGGAAAATGAGTACATCCAAGAAGAATTGCCTCATTTCCTAAGTTCTTAAGATACTCTGCAAGTTTGCCAAAATGAAATTTTTCTGCGATTACCTCAGGCAAAGTACCCTTTTCTATTTCCTTTACTATTTCAAGAAATGTCATCCCTGTTATGTTAATATTGCTATTGCCTTTGAACATGGCATTTTCTATTCCGGCAAGTCCCTGCGCATTTGCGGCAAATACAGCTATCTTTTTATACTTATCAGCTATTTCTTTATATACCTGCATAGGAGTAACTATATTTATATCATTTTTCTTTTGCAGTTTTTCAAAATCCACTGCTCCGCTCAACGAATTGCAATATACAAAAAGAGTATTGCAATTTTCTCTTTTTATATCATCTATATGCCCGTTTATTACCTTTTCCTTATACTCTGTTTCTGAAGTCTGAAATATTGTCTGTTTTACAGGATTTTCAGATACCGGTATTCTTATTATTTCATTTTCAGAAAATCCATTTTTTTCAAGAAGAACAGCTCCCATATTTGTATCTATGGGAGTGCCTGCCATTACTGCTATTTTCAAAGTTTCACCTCAAAATTTTCTTAATTTTTCTATCGGAAATCTCCATTCAGGAGTTTCAAGTACAGTCTTTCCTTTCAGTGAATACCATACTCCCATATCTCCGTCTGCAGGATTAATCAGAATCTGTGTCTGCTGTGCCGGCATATATGACTGTGCAAGCATGAATATCTTTTCCCCTTTGTCATTTTCAGCCATATCCACAATAATTAAAGCATGTCCGGGACTTCCTCCCATGATAAATACATCTCCTATTTTCATATTTTCCAGAGACTGAGGTTTCATTTCCTTTTCCATGGACAATGTACCTGCATATCCAAATACAATATTCATAAAACTTCTGAAATCTTTATAGGTATTTGACGGAGAAGTCTTCTTATAGTAGGAGCCTTTTCCATTCGGGTTTATTCTGTATCCCTGTATCCATTTACTGTACTGTGCATTAAATCCTGAAACAAAATTAAAATTAATTTTATCGTACTCCTTCTTCTGATAAAAATATTCTGCCCTTATGAGCATTATGGCATCTGCACACTGATGCAAATCCCTATCTCCTATTTCCACATCAATTACACTGTCATATACCCCTTCGCTTCTTTTGGCCTGTCCATTATAATACAGTGCTTTTTCTCCGTAAGGCTTGAGTTTCTGTTTTCTAAGAAAATCTGCAAAACTTCCATTTTCGATAGCAACTCTTTTATAACCTGCAGGAACATTGTATCGTGTTTCTATAGTCATCCCATCTGGATTTACAGCCTGTGTTGAATTTACCGTTTTAGAATTATTTCCAGTTTTCCCTGTCACGCTGTTCACACTTTTAGTATTATCTGATTTAGAATTTTCTGAATTCCCATTTTTAGGATTCCCGCCACACGACATATGTAACATGATAAAACCGGCTATTACAATATATTTAATCAGCTTTTTCTTATACAAAACCATAATCAAAAAATCCTCCCTGATTTTATTACTGACTTTTTTCAATCAGATTTAAAAGTTTACTGTCATCATATAGACAGCTCATGTTCTGTTATGAAATATTAATTTTTCTGTTTTTTCTTCTTATTTTTCCTCATGCATTTTTTTATAAAGGTCTATAAATTCCTTTACAAGATCCTTAAATAGTATTGCTCCCATCAGGTGATCCTGAGAATGAACCATTATAAGACCTACATCTATTT
>ERZ773056.369-NODE-369-length-23863-cov-5.388399_pt1 | contig 23863 bp, 19 predicted proteins | sample MGYA00580857_ERZ773056 | MGnify/ENA primary metagenome ERZ773056 (study PRJEB29015, sample SAMEA2737996) | human oral metagenome | biome: human oral; feature: human-associated habitat; material: dental | place: China | collected 2114 ... | reverse complement strand
TCTTCATCTGGAACATATCCCAGCAATTCGATATTTTCTAGCTGATTCTGTTTTATTTCTTCCCTGTATTTTTCTAATAACGGTCCTTTACCAGCTATTTTAATATCATAATCTCTTTTTCTTTTTGCTAATTCTATTAATAAATCAATATCTGCTCTCTCTTCAATGCTTCGGACAGTAAAAATTTTTCTTTTACCTTTTTGCCAGAGATCTTCTGATGTATCTTTGCTAGTAGTCTGTTCAAAAGGAGTCGTATTATATATAATTTTAAAATTTTTTCCTTCATATAAAGATTTTTCTTTTGAAAATTTTGAAATAAAATGTACTAGTTTCGATTTTTTATAAACTTTCTTCTCGATATATTTAAATAAATTTTGTAATTTATGGTTTACTGCATTAGATTGGTAATAAAGCCCATCATGTACTGTGAAAATATCTGTTTTTTTTAAAAGAAAAAAGCTCATAAGATAATTATGAGAATGTATAATATATTTTTTATTTTTAAACTTTCTATTTATTAATTTATTCAAACTGATAAACCTGAATTTATTTTTCCTTATTCCAATACAGTTTATTCCATTCCATTTAAATTCAGCATTTTCATCATCAAAAAAAATATAATATTTTTCTATATTTTCTCCTAAGGATTGAGCCTGAAATAAAATCACATTTTCGACTCCTCTTTTAAATTTCAAAGGATTATTAAATCCGAAATATATCACACATTTCCTCATTTTCATTTTTTATCCTTTCAAAAATTATTTATATTTTTTCTGTATTACTTTTTTAAAACTATCTCAAAAAGTTCTTTCCAATTATTACAGTAAGGCTGTTCTATATTTTTACAGATATTCCCATCAAAATTAATATTTTTTTCTGTAATAACTGATTCCATTTTTGCAGCCAGTTCTTCAGCTGAATCAGGATTAAAGAAAAAAACATTTTGATAATTTCCCAATGTTTCATGTGCATAGGGCAAATCAGCCAAAATCAGCTTTTTCCTGAACTCTTTTGCCTCAGTAATCGGTAATCCCCACGTCTCAATTTTAGAAGGAAATATAACTGTTTCTGTCTTATTGTAATACTTCATTAAATTTTCTCTTGACTGCAGTCCAATAAATTTGATACATTCCAGTTTACTATATTTTTCAGTTATTTCTTTTGAATAAATATTTTCACTGCCATCTATTGTCAAATAAGCCTTGAAATTTTTAATATTTTTACTCTCCAGAATTTCAGCAGCTTTACAAATCACCTCAAAATTTTTAAAAACTCTTGGAAAGCTGGGATAAATGAAGCTATTTTTCTCAACTTCCATATCTGTATCTATTTTTAAATCTTCCAGATTAACTTCAGGATGTGCAACAATAATATTTTCTATTCCAAAAGCTTTTTTAAATTCTTTTCTTATCCAGTCCTGCTGAACAATAACATAATTATTTTTCTTTATGTTTATTTTATAAATGTATTTATAAAATTTTGAAAAAAGAAATAATTTAAATGATTTTTTTCTTTCTTCTTTTGTCATTTTATAAAACATCATCGGATTGTGGCAATACACAACTCTTTTATCAGCTGTTACATTCGGTGTCATATCATGTAATGAAAGCCATAAATATGGTTTCCATTTTTCCGACAGTTTCTTAAAATAAAAATATTCATAATATATTCTTTTTAAATAACTTTTTTTAGAGTCCTTAAATTCTATAAATTCTATTTTTAATTCATACTCAGAAAATAAATTTCTATTGTGAACCAGCGCCACTATTCTGTATTCTTCCAGGAAGTTTTCTTCAAGGTATTTTAAGCATTCTTTGTAGATTGTTAAGGGACCGCCTTCACTGAAATTGATGGCAGAAATTATTATAGTTTTTTTATCCATATTTTCTATTCTCACTTTTTATTATTTAAAATTATTTTTTATTTCTTCTATCAGATATATTTTCACTTTAAATTTATTTCACCAACTTTTTTAAATATATTTTCAATGCTGACTCATTTAAATTTAATGGTATAATATTATTTTCACTCCAAATAGCCTGTGATCTGATATATTTTTTCCGTAAATTTGTTGTTTTACTTACATTTTTTAAATAACTGTAGTTTACCTTATCCTTTTCAATTAAAGTTATTACTATATTTTCCTTTTCTAATCTTTCCAGAGACGATAAATTATGCGCAGCAAAAATTAATTATGGTAATTCAGATTTTTGTGAATTATCAAATAAAATTAAACTTCTGTATTTTTTTCTATTATTATCTATTTGCTTTTCCTTAAATTCTTCCTGCAATACGGATATATTATTGAATACGTCTCTTTCAAAAGAAACTGAAAATTGATATCCATATTTTTCTACTTCCAGTTCAATCTGAATTAATAATACATCCTCTCCTATTTTAATTACTTTTTTTATTTGCATTATACATTATTCTCAATACATATTCAATAAAAAACATAAAAATGCGATAAAAAATTATATTATCGCATTTTTTGAGTTTTTCTATAAAAGTTTAAGTATATCTTCTACAATTTGTTCTTTTGTAAGTCTATTATCTATAAAAAATTCATCATAAGGAACTTCATTAGTAAATTCTTTTTTTGCTCCTACATTTAAGACTTTCATATTAGAAGTTGAATAGAATGCAGATATTTTTTGTCCAAATCCACCTTCTTTTTGACCACTTTCTAATGTTACAACAAGTTTATGATTTTCTTTTAAATCCTCTAACATTTTCTCATCAAGTCCTGTTATAAATCTTGGGTTTATTAATGTTGCTTTTATTCCTGATTTTTCTTTTAAAAGTTCTTTTACTTCCTTTCCCAAATAGAAAAATTCTCCTAGTGCTATTATTGCTACTTCACTACCATTTTCTTCTATTTTGAAAGTATTCAAATTTGAATAATCTTTATCAGGTTCTTTTTCAGAATGTCTTACTGTCCAACTTGGTACTTTAATTACTACTGGATTATCATTTTGTTCTATTCCCCAATCTAACATCGCTAAATACTCTTCTTTAGTTGTTGGAGCAAGATATACTACATTTGGAATATTAGAAATCATCGGTATATCAAAATATCCTAAATGTGTTATAGCATCCATTCCTTTTAATGATCCAGCAAAAACGAGTAGTACAGCAGAATTCTTATTAATTGCTAAATCATGCAAAATTTGATCATAAGTTCTCTGTAAAAATGTACTCATTACACAAAATACTGGTTTCCCACCATTTTTAGCCATTCCTGATGAAAATGTAGTAGCACATTCTTCTGCTATTCCTACATCAATATATTGTTTTTGCAAATTAGAGCTTTTCAATTCTTCTCTTTGTAATTGTCCAAATCCTGCTGTTGAAGGTGTCCCAGCAGTAATAAAAGAAACCATTTTATCTTTTTTCATTTTTTCAACTAAATAATCATGAGTAATTGTTGCATAGTTTTCTGGTATAGGTGAAATTGACTTTGGTTTTCCTGTTTCTGGATCAAAGTTTCCAAAAACATGCCAATTTTCAGCATCTTTCTCTGCATAAGGAAGACCTTTCCCTTTTATAGTTTTTATATGTAGAACTATAGGATGATCAATATCTTTAACACTTTCAAATAATTCTATAAGCTTTTCAATATTATGTCCTTCATCTAAATATTTATAATCTAACCCTAAAGATTTAAAATAGTTATTTTTAGCTTGTCCGTTATTTTCTCTAAGTTCTCTTAGATTTTTATAAAGACCACCATGATTCTCTGCTATAGACTGATTATTGTCATTTACTATTATAATTAAATTTGTTCCCTGTTCTACTACACTGTTTAAACCTTCAAAAGCAAGTCCTCCACCTAAAGCACCATCTCCAATAAGAGCAATTACATTTTCATTTTGACCTTTTAAATCTCTTACTCTGGCCATTCCAGCAGCAAGATTTATAGAAGTTGAACTATGCCCTACTTTAAAAAAGTCATGTTCACTTTCATCTTGATCAGTATATCCACCTATTGTTTTAAATTTTTCCTCATAAATAAAACCATCTTTTCTTCCTGTGAGTATTTTATGTGTATAACACTGATGAGATACATCAAATAAAATTTTATCAATAGGAGAATTAAAAACATAATGAAGAGCTATTGTAAGTTCAACTACTCCCATATTAGAACCCACATGTCCTTTTTTGGAATAATTTGTCATTCTATTTAGTAATGCTTTTCTTATCTCCATTGCTAAAATTTCTAATTCTTCTTTTTTTAAATTTTTTAAATCTTTAGGATTATTTATTCGCTCTAATAACATTCTATCACTCTTTTCTTTTAAATTTATACTACTGTTTATTTTTAAATACCCAACATTTATTCATTAAATAATTTATAGGAGTCGTTATAAAAATATTTATAACTGGAGCTATTATATCAGAAATTCCTAACAGTTCAATCCATATATATAATAAAATAGCACTTAAAAGCCAAGTAGTTAAATAAGATAAATAAAATTTTATAATAGAAGAAAAACTTTTCGAAGAATTTTTAAATACCCATATTTTATTCCAAATATACCCATTTATAGTTCCTGTTATGAAACCTCCTATATTAGCAATTTGATAATTTACAGAAAAATATACAAGAATATAATATGTCAATAAAGAAACAAATAAATTCCCAAATCCGACTATAGCAAATTTTAAAAAATTACTATACTTTTTTATATTTTTTTTGATTAATTCGATCATTTTTTCCCCTTTTTACAATTTATATATTTAAATTCAATTTTTCATAAATTTCTTCATTTAATTTAGGCTCCATATTCTTACAACTATTACCAATAGGCAGAGATATTTCCAAATCTATATTTTCATCAACAATAAAATTAATAAATAATGGTCTTGTATAATCACAATCTATTAATTTATTATCAATATCTTCTATTGATTCTACTTGAATATAGCTAAAATCATATACATTAGAAAGTTTTTCTAAATTAGCTACACTATAACCTGTTTCTTCGGTTGTTAATAAAAATTCTGAATTATATCTTCTAATCTGTCTTGATTTAATCATTCCTGAAGAATTATTATTAATAACTACAATCCATATAGGTAATTTATTATTAGAAATAAACTGTAATTCTTGAGGATTCATTTGAAGTGCCTGATCCCCTATAAAACAAATAATATTCTTTTTCAAAGCATAATATGCACCAATTGCCTTTCCAATTGAACATCCCATTGTTCCAAGTGATCTTGAAAACAATATCTTATTCTTATTTTCAGAAAATTCGTAAGCTCTTGATAACCAAAATTCATTATTCCCAACATCTCCAACGATAGCTCCTGTATCTTTAAGACTATCTAATAAATGTGCTATTTCATTCACAGGCGTATCAGTATCACTATCCCAAAGAATTTCTTTTATTTTATTACAAGTATTTAACCATTCAGATATATTATTATTTTCTATATTTCTATTAAGAAGTTCTTTCAAGACATCTTTTACATTACATTGAAAATTTTCACTATTTGGAATTTTTCGTATAAATTCATTTTCATCTATCTCGCATCTAATCAACTTACATTTATTAAAAATATCTAAGAAGCTTCTTGATTTTATTGGAAAAGACAATCTATTTCCAAGACTAATCAATAAATCAGCTTCTGATAATATATAATTAGTATATCTAATACCATGACTTCCTACATAACCAAAAGCCATCTTTGAACTTGACATAATATCTTGACACCCTCTACTATAGATGACTGGAATTTTATTTTTTTCAGAAAATTCAATAACTTCTTTTTCAATTCCTGCCTGTCTTATTCCATCACCTATAAGTAATAATGGTCTTTTTGATTCATTAAGATTTTTTTCAATTGATAAAACAGCATCTTTAAAAACATTTTTTGGATTATTTACATTTTCTAAAACTTCTTTTTCTAATTCTATTTCTAAAACTTCACTACTCCAAATTTTTGATGATATATCAATTACAACTGGACCTTTTCTTCCTGAATTAGCTAAATAAATAGATTTCCTCAATTCTTTGACAAAAGTATCTACAGTATTTATTCTGACACAATACTTTGTAATAGATTCAAAAATAGGAATTATATTTATTTCCTGATCTTCAATAAATCTCATTTTATCACTTGTATCATCCAGTGAATGTGCTGTTATAAATAACGAAGGAATAGAATCAGAATAAGCTTCTGCTATGGAACTTGTTAAATTTAAAATTCCAGGACCTTTAGTTCCAAATGCTACTCCCATCTTTTGAGTAGACTGTGCATATCCAACAGCTGCAAAACCCGCATTTTGTTCATGATATAAAAGATGTGTTTTTATATTTTCTGTTCTTCTATTTAAAGCGTATACAAATTCAAGAACCACTCCGCCAGGTATACCAAAAATGTCTGTAATTCCCATTTTTATTAGACTTTCAACTAAATAATCAGCAACTTTCATACTATTCGTCCTTCTTCAATAAATTCAAAAGTTTTTCTAAATTTTCCTGTGTGTATCTATGTCTCAAATCTTCTGAAATATTCTCTAGTAAATAATTTATTTCTACATATGATAAATTATATCTTTCTCTTAAATTAATAGAATACTTATAAGCTACCTTGTGTAAAGCAGGTAATAAAGTAGGAATTGTATAACCCCATAAAGGTTTTGAAGAAAATTTTTCAATTAATTCACAAATTTCTAATATTATATTATAGTTATATTTCTTATTATAATGTTCGTTTAAATAATATGAAATAATCTCTGTTTGTAAATTACCCGCTCCTTGTCCCATACCTAATACACAGGAATCCACAATAATATCTCTATTTGTTTCATAGCTTATAAAAGCTTTCACATTTGAAAAAGCCAAATTCAAATTATTATGACTATGAAATCCTATTTTTATTTCTGGATTTAATTTTTCATCATATTTCTTTAAAAAATAAATTACATCTTGTTCAGTCATATATCCATAGCTGTCTACAAAATATAAAGCGTATGCTTTCATTTCATTAGCCGCTTTTATAATTAAATCTAATTCTTCTTCAGTATATCTCATTGTCAGCATTGGTTGTACAAAAACTTTATATCCTTTTTCAGAAAGTGCTTTACAAAAATCAAGTGATTTTTGTAATTCAGAATATCTAATAATAACTCTAATTCCTCTACAATAATTTTCATTCCAGTTTGGTATATCTTCAATTGGAGTATCCGGTCCTCTAAACAAAGCTACATACATTTGATTTTTCGAATACTTTTTCGGTATTTTTTTTGAAATTTCTTCAATTGAAGGATATATACAATATCTTGTCACATCACTATTTGTTATCTCAATTGAACCCAATTCTATAATATCTAAGTTAGACTGACTGAAATATGATATTATTTTATTAGTCATATTTTCATCATATACTTTAGTTTCTATGCCTGTCTTATTGGCATCTTCTAGTCCTAATCCTCCGTCTCTTAGTGTACAATCAAGAATCTTTATTTTTCTCATCCTATTCTCCTTGTTTATCTTCAGTAAAATTTATTCTCTCTTCTTCAATTACTAATGGTCTGTTCATTATTCTTAGATTCATATTCATAATATACTCTCCAAGTAATCCTATAAAAAATAATTGAAGACCTCCTAAAAAAAATACACCTATTAATATAGGAGCTGTTCCAATAACAAATTTATCCCAAAATAAAATTTTCAAAATAAAATATATTATAGAAATTAAAATACTAATTACAGACACTATAGAACCAAAAAAAGTTGCTATTCTAAGTCCACTCTTAGTATAACTTGTAAAACTAAGCATTGCTAAATCAAATAGAGAGAAAAAATTATTCGAACTTTTCCCACTTTTTCTACGTTGGTGCTCATATTCTATTGATTTATGATCAGGAGCATATTCAGCTACTAATCCTCTTAAAAGAGGCATAGGTTCATTTAAACCTTTTAGTATCCTAATAAAGCTTTTATCATACAATCCAAAACCAGTAAAATGCTCTATCATTTCTTCTTTACTCATTGCTTTAATTAATTTATAATATAATGTTCTCAAAAAATACATAAACTTATTTTCTTTAGTCCCTGTTCTTACTGTTGTAATAACTTTATATCCTTTTTCCCATTCATGCACCATAACAGGTATCAATTCAATAGGATCTTGAAAATCAGCAGAACAAAATATTGTACAATCTCCCGAGCTTTGAAATAATGCATAAAAAGGACTGTTACTTTGTCCAAAATTTTTTATATTAAAAATAGCTTTTACACGTAAATCTTCTTTACATAACAAACGAAGTCTCTCTCTTGTACTATCTTTTGATTTATTATCTATAAATATTAATTCATATTCATATTCTGGGAGGTCTTTGGCAAACATCTCCTTTAAAGCATGACATATAGGCATCACATTATCTTCTTCGTTATAACAGGGTATAACTATTGATATTTTCATATAAATAACCTCTATTTTTTCTAATTTTTTATGTTTAACTTCCAATAAATTCCTTAATCTGCTTTACACATAATTCATATACATCTTCATTATTATATCTTTTATACCACTCAACTGTTTTCTCTATTGTTTTGTCTATATTCCATCTAGATGCCCAGTTCAATCTAAATTTAGCTTTAGTAACATCTAAAGCAAGAAGCTGAGCCTCATGAACCTCATTTGGATTTGAAATATCTTTTAATGAACCTTTTCCATAATTTGCTATTATTTTTTCTCCTATCTCCCATACAGGAACAATCCCCTCAATATTTGGTCCAAAATTCCATGCTTCTGAATATTTATTTGATTCTTCATACATTTTTTGACCTAATAATAGATAGCCATTCAATGGTTCTAAAACATGTTCCCATGGTCTAATAGCTTTGGGATTTCTTATATTTATTGGTTCATTTTTTTCAAGAGCCCTTATACAGTCAGGGATTATACGATCTAACGACCAGTCTCCACCACCAATAACATTTCCAGCTCTGACACTAGCAATAGACTTTCCGTGTTTATCATAATCTTTTGGATTAAAGTAAGAACTTCTCCAAGAACCTATTGCTATTTCTGCTGCACCTTTTGAAGAAGAATATGGGTCATATCCACCTAAAGAATCTGTTTCTCTATACCCCCATATCTGTTCTTTATTTTCATAACATTTATCAGTTGTTATCATTATTCCTATTTTAACTTCTGGTGTTTCCCTTATACATTCCAACACATTTATAGTGCCCATCACATTTGTTTCATATGTTTCAATAGGACTTTCATAAGATAACCTTACTAATGGTTGTGCAGCTAGATGAAATACAAATTCAGGCTTATATTTATCAAAAACTTCTTTTAAATGAGCTTTGTCCCTGATATCACCTCTGATATCAATTATTTTATTTTCTAAGCCTGAAAGAACAAAATTATCTTTTTTAGTATATGGATTAAGTGCATATCCAATAACATTTGCTCCCAATTCTTTTAACCATATCGATAGCCAGGAACCTTTAAAACCAGTATGTCCTGTTACTAAAACTTTTTTTTCTTTATAGACTCCATTAAAATATTCCATGTTTCCTCCTAATATTATTTCCATACTTTCCATGGAGCTTCATTTTTATCCCACATTGTATTTAGCTCTTTATTATCTCTTAATATATCCATAGGTTTCCAAAATCCACTATGTTTAAATGCATTCATATTTCCATCTTTAGATAATTCTTCAAGAGGTTTCTTTTCAAATACAGTTCCATCCCCCTCTCTGATGTAATCAAATACTTCAGGTTGACAAACAAAATAGCCTGCATTAATCCACATATTATCTCCCGCTGGTTTCTCAAGAAAACTTTTAACATTATCTTTTTCATCTAAATCCAATGCTCCAAATCTTCCTTGTGGCTTGTAAGCTGTAACGGTCAACAATTTGCCAGTTTTTTCATGATATTCTACTAAATCTTTTATATTTACATCTGATACTCCATCACCGTAAGTTAGTAAAAAAGGCTCATTTCCAATATATTTCTGAATCCTTTTTATACGTCCTCCTGTCATTGTTTCCAATCCTGTATCAACAAGTGTTATTTTCCATGGTTCAGAATGAGTATCATGAACTTCAATATTATTATTTTTTATATCTATTGTAACATCACTGGCATGTAAAAAATAATTGGCAAAATATTCCTTGATTACATATCCTTTATATCCACAGCAAATTATAAATTCATTAAATCCATAATGAGAATATATTTTCATTATGTGCCATAAAACAGGTTTTCCACCTATTTCAACCATTGGTTTAGGAATAGTGTGAGTTGCCTCGCTTAATCTTGTTCCAAATCCTCCTGCAAGTAATACGACCTTCATTTCAGCCTCCTTGTAATTTTTTATTTCAATATATGAATATGCAAATAGTCATTTGCAAAAATTGAAAAAGTCTAGAAAATAAGCACTTTTTCTCAATTTTTAATTCATAATTTAATAATTTTTTCTATTTTTAAGATATAATCTATAATCATAAAAATCTAATATTATCATATTAGAAAGATTTATTTGAACCACCTTATCAGGTAGAAAAATTACCAAGTCTTTTAACAACAGTAAATTTACATTGATTACTCTCTAACATATGAAAGATATATACAAATTTAAATCTTAATATTCTGAAAATGAAAAACTTAATTCTGTCATTTTTCAATATTTGTTTTTATAATTATCTGAATTAATTTTTATATTCTAAATAGAAACATAAAATAAAAATTTAAAAATTATATTTATATTTCCATCATTACTTTAAAAAACTACTATAATTATAATATACATTAATATTTATAAATTTTTAATCTTATTGAATCTGCATTTTTAAATTTTCAAATTTTATATATAACTCTCTAGAATCAGGTGGCACAATATATCTTGGAGCATTTGTTTCAATTTTTATTACATTTCTTCCATTTTTTAATTTAATACTAAACGTCATATCTAATCCTTTTTTATCTACAGTATATGATTTTTTAGATCCATTTATATCAAATACTATTTTTGAAGTTTTTGCTGAAGGCGTAAAAATCTTCGAATTAAAATTAAATACTTTATCTTTATTATCTTTAGCATCATTAACAATATATATTGTTATTTCATTTTTAGCCCAAGTTTGCCTATTTTCCCCCAATAACTCTTCACTGTAAATTCCTTCGGTTGATATAAACTCGTTGAGTATTTTATCTTTTTGAGTCTCTAGACTTCCATTTTCAGAATATTTATTTTTTATTAAATTAGCATATTCTCTTATATCAAAAAATACAAGATTTTTATCATCACTAAAATAAGGTTGTGAACCAGTTATAAGAATAATTTCTTTTTCTAATTTTTGATAATCTTTACTATTATATCCTCTTTTATCCACATATATTCCATTAAATCCTACAATCGAAATTTTCTCCAAAATTTCAGGTAATGACAAACTAGAAATTTGTCTGTTCCATAAATCTTCTTTTTTCCCCTTATATGCTCCATAACTCCATTTTATTTTTTTAGAATGTAAATAACCTTTTATCAATTGATAATCACTTATACTCCCAACATACCCTGCTTCAGGAAATTTAAAATAAGGAAGTTGAAAAACCATACCAGTTTCTCCTAATTTTGTTTCTATATATGACACAAACTTTTTATCACTATTAAATTCTTTTTCATATTTTTCTTTTGAACTCCTATAATCATATTCTGTTACAGCTTGATTATTATATCTGACATTTTGAGGAATCTGATCCCAAATTGAAAAAAAACAAATCCCAATAAATATTAAATTGTAAAATAATTTATTTCTATCTTTATTCTTAATAAAATCATTTATTTTAATACATATTGCTAATATTGAAAAATACGCTATAAAAACAGAGATTCTTCCATATCCTCTGATCAATCCAGTAATATATATTGAAAATAATACTCCAAATCCTGATTTTACTGAAAGCAAAATTCCAAAAATATTAAGATATGACAAAAACTCCATTTTTTCATTTGTTTTTTTTCTTTTTAAAAGATAATACATGAGATATAGAAATCCAATAATACCAATAATACCCAGATATTCTGAATTTTCACCTGATTCCATTATATATTGAAAATATTCTCTTATTCTAGAGGTAAATATCATTTTTTTTGAAATAAACAAATTAGAAATTCTTAATCCATAATATTCTGATTCTAAAACTAGTCTACTAGGTTTTTCTAAATTTGCTGAATTTGTAAGTTTATATGCTATTCCAGGTAAATAAATTAAAAAAATAGATAATAGTATACAACTATAAGCTATGAACACTTTTTTTATAATTTCAATTTTCCTATTTTTTATAATTAAAATAACTATCAGAAAAAAACAAGTAAAAAATGTATAGTAAACACCTGTAGTAGGTAATAAAAGAAACAATATAAATGCCGACAAATTTTTTTTTGTCTTAAACCTTTTCTTATCAAGAACTAAAATTTCTTCGTTTGCATATATGTAATAAAGAAACAGAACTATTAATGGAATTAAATTATATGCTGATAATAATAAATGATAACCACCTCGTAAAAATCTATATTCTAAAAACGTAAATACTAAAGATCCCATTAATGATATAATAAAGCTTATTTTAAATTTTCTCATAACAAAATAACTAATTAACGAAGTAACTGGATATAAACTTATATAAAATATATTTAATGCCACTCCCCAATTTTTTGTAAAAAATAATATTATTTTTATTATAAAAAAATAAAAGCTATCAAAATAAAAACCTAAGAAATCATAAAGAGATGTGCCAAATGGTGCTCCTACATAAGGATTTTTAAACCACCATCCTGTTTCTAAAATAGTTTTTATTTCAAAACTAGCAGCCAAACCATCCCAGTAATAAGATATGGGTAAATCCCATTTTATAGAATCTATCCTTAAAATAATATAAGTTAAAATCATTGTAATAAATAAAACTAAAAAATACTCTATTAACTTTTTCCATTTCGATGTTAATTTCATTTTCAATATTTTGTGATAGAATTAATATTTTTTATTAACTATCACTTCTCCTTCTATAAATTTACATTGTATGGTAATGCATAAACCCTCTTATACTAAAACTTTTTCTATCAATTTTATGTATTTCTCCCTATCAAAAATTTTATCGTAATATTTTTTTATTTTTTCAGAAGTTTCATCATAAAATTCTTTATCTTTAACTAATTTATTTATATATTCAGCAAACTCCTTTGGATTTTCTGTAACAAGACATCCACATTCTGTTTTATCTGGCAATCCATCCACTCCTCTTTCAGTACAAACAATTGGAATTCCTTTTTCCATAGACTCAACTACTTTTATCTTTATTCCAGTTCCTCTGAACATTGGACATATTGATACTTTAATATTTTTAAATATTTCCTCCAAATCAGGTACATATTGAATTATATCTACATTAGAATATGATTTGTTTATATTATTTGTAGCTGATCCAACTAATAAAATTTTTAAATTCTTATCAAGATAAGAATGAACTTCTTCCAAAAACCAGTTTAATCCTTCTACATTAAAGGGATTATTAAAACCTATAAAAAATACATCCCATTTTTTTTCATTTGATAAATTTAAGGAATGCTTTTTGTTATCTGAAAAATGTGGAATAAAATACATTTTCTTTTCCAATAATTTTTCATAAAAAATTTTTTCATCATTTGAAACACAAAAAAATTCATCAAAATTCTTTAATCTTTCCAACTCTTCATCCATTAATTTTCCTAAAGTCAGTTTCTTATTGGTATTTTTATCCCATAAATACTGTTGTAGAAACATACTATCTATCATGTAATAAACTTTTTTATAAGTTACTTTATTTTTAGTTTTTATAATTAAATTAGCTAAATAAGAATAAGTTATAATAACAATATCATATTTATTCTCATAAGTAACCTTATCAAAAAAGTCTTGTATTTCCTGATTAGTCCAATCTTGTAAATGATTTTCATTTTTAGATTTTATTTTATTTTTTATTTTTTTAACAATTGATGATTTAGAAATTTTTTTACTTTTTCTAAAATCATATAAGTGTAATTTATTAACTAATCCTTCACTATTTTGTTCATTAAAATCAGAAAAGTTTGAATCAGGAGTGAAACCTTCATATGCAAATACATCTACATCATAATTTATTTCTTTAAATATTTTTAATAATTGATATATATTCATATTAGTTCCATGTAATCCTTGCAAAAAATTATGAGGATACACTACTAATATTTTTTTATTATTCATCATAACAACTCCTCGTTTAATATTTTTCGATAATTCCATCTTTTCTTATATTTGCATACCAGTTTTCATTTTTTACTATCATGGAATAAACTTTATCAGATACTTCATCCCAAGTTAAAGATTTTATATTTTTAGATTTAGGTATTTTATCTGTATTTCTATTTTCTTCAAAAAATAGAATTTTATTTTCTAAATCTTCTTCATTTCTATTAAAGAAAATAGCATTTTCATTAGAAATTTCATGAAAAACGGGTATATTAGAACAAATTATTGGTAACTCATAGTATCCTGCTTCAATTAATGGTAACCCAAATCCTTCACCAGCTGAAGCCTGTATTAAAACATCTGAATTTTTATATGCAAAAGCAAGCTCTGAATCTGAAGCACCTTCAATAAATAAGAGTTTATTTTTAAATTCCTTGGATTTTTTTATCTCTTCAACAAATTCTTCCATTTTCCATCCTACATGTCCTATTATACATAATTTTCCTTCAAAACCATTTTCCCACATCCTTTTAAATGTGTTGTAAACTAGCTTATGTCCTTTTCTAGGCTCTATTGTACCAACCATCAGATAAACATTTTTATCATCTTCCATAAACTGAGATAACTCGTACCCTATTTCTAAATTTTTCTTTTCTTTAAAAGTATCTTGTCCTAAATGAAAATATCCTATTTTTAAATCTTCTTTTATTTTATCTGAATATTTTTTTTCATAATATTCTATAACATCATCTGCAACAGTTCTTGAGTCCGTTAAAATTCCTGTATAATTATTTAATAATTCATCTATATATTTTTTAAAATCATGACTTGTTTTATTTTCAAAATATTCAGGAAACTGTAGCGGTAGTATATCGTATATTACTGCATAACAATTTATTCCTTTCTCCCTTAATCTATTTGCATATGGATGTTCATTTGGAACCTGTAGTCCTCTAATTTGGAATTCAGGCATAAAAAAAATGTCATTTTCCATTAATATTACTTTTTCTTTAGTTTTTGTATAATCATCCATTGATATTAGTTCAAATTGTGTTTTTCCATCAGAATCTTGACTTACAACAACCGGTAGCACGATACACTTTTCTCTCATCGAATCAAATAGTTTTTTACAAACCCTTCCTATTCCAGTACTATAATTGTTTTTCAGCCATTCATGAACAACTGTCATATCGTAAAGTATTCTCTTGTTTCCTTGTATTATATTATCATTTTCGTTATCCTGTAGTATTATTAAAGTATCTGTTATCTTCTGAATTTCTTTTTCATCAAATGAAAGTTTATTTTTAACAAAAAGTAATGAAATATTTTCTAACATTTTTTCTGTAATAACTAATTTTTCATAATTAGCTTTATTGCTTTTCTTTCTACTAAACTTTGTTTCTATTGCATTTAAAGCTTTAATGGCAACTTTTTCCCAAGTATAGCTTTTTGCATATTCAATCGAATTCTTTGCAATATCTAAAGTTTGAACTGGATTATCAAATACATATTTTATCCCCTTCATAATTTTTTTAGGAGACTTTACATCTACCAGAGTGGCATGATTTTTTGCAATTTCTACTAAACTTGAATTATCAGAAGTTACCACTCTTGTACCACATGCCATTGCCTCAAGTACTGGTAATCCAAATCCTTCATAAAGAGAGGGAAATACTAGTAATTCTGTCATATTATATAACTGTATTAAATCTTCATTCGAGACATAACCTGTATAACAAATTTCATTCTCAACTCTGTATTTTTCAGAAATTTTTATAAAATGTTTCTTTGTATGTTCTGACATTTTTCCAGTTATTACAAGCTGATATTTATTTCTTAAGTCTAATGGTAATAAAGAATATGCTTCTATTAATCCCTCTATATTTTTTTTAAAATCAATTCCTCCAGCAAACAGAATAAAAGGTTTCTTTATATTAAATTTTTCCTTTATTTTTTTAAATTCTATTTTCTCTAATTTTTTAAATTCCTGATTAATTCCAGCATGTACTACGACTATTTTGTTCTCATCTATTCCTAAAAGTCTTACAGCATCATTCTTAGCAGATTCAGAAATTGCTAATAATAAATCTAAATTCTTTATAAATTCTATAGATTTTTCATAATTAGCTTTATAAACTGGATCAAATAGACATTGTTCCGGAAAAATCATAGGTATTAAATCATATAAAATTCCTACAGTATACACTTCTTTAAACCATTCAATTTTATAAAAATTCCCATATTCATTTGGACTAGTAAATAGCATTACATCTATATCACTTTGATTTAAGAAATGTCTTACTGACTTTTCTATTATTTCTATTGTCAAATCATTATCAAAAAGCTGTTTTTCACCTACATCCATTATTTTAGGACCCGTATAATATTTATGTAAAAAAGATTTCTGATTCATAACTGGATCCACAGTATAATCACCATAAAAATTTAAAAAATGATACTCTACACCCCTTTCAGCCTTTAACATTTCTGCAATAATTTCTCTTGAATACATTCCAATTCCACGATATTTTGATCCTGAAAAAAAAGGTTTTAAGTCAATTCCTATTTTCATTTATATTTCCTCCTTTTATTATTCAACTGCTCTCTTATCTATAAAAATAGAATTAACTCCTGTAAATGCATATTCTTCGTAATTATTCTTTTTCATAAATTCTACAATATCATTACGCTTATTATCTAAAGAAATTTTCTCTCTATATTCTATTGTCTCTATAATAAAAATATATGGTCTATATTTTTCAAAATTACTTGATTTTAAAATTCCAAGTTCATCTCCTTCTACATCTAAAGATACAATTGTTGGTACTTTAACAAAATATTTCTCATATATTTCATCTAATGTATAAACAGGAACTTTTATCTTTTTTACAATTTCTAACCAAGGAGAATGTTTTTTCGCTTCTTCAATCGTTTTAATATTGAAAGAACTCACATCTGACTGATTTACAATATTAAATTCTAATTCTTTTGAATGCTCTTTCCCAATTCCACAATTCAAAATAGTATCTTCCGGTCTAAAAATCTTAATTTCTTCAACATATATTGGATTTGCATCAATTAATACTCCTCTTATTCCTCTCCGATATAAATAATAGCTATTACTCAGATTTCTCCAATCATTACATCCAATATCTAAATATGATATGCCTTTTTTCGCATTTCCACCATAATTTAAGAGAAAGTCTACTATTCTATCTTCTCCAGTTTGAGAATAACTTTCATATTTTGAAAGTTCTTCTTGAACTTTATCTTTTTCTTTTATTATATTCCATAAAGTACTTTCAAAATTAATTAGTTTATTTTGCATTTCAACTAATTTAGCTTGAACGTTATGTTCAAAATCATCTAGTTTTATTTGAGAGTTATGTTCAAGATCAATTAGTTTATTTTGAAAATTATTTTCTGAATTATATAAATTTTGTTTAAGCAAATCTATTTCATTTTGTGAGTAATTTAATAAATTATTACTATATTTAGCATATTCCGTTAAAGTTCCTGTTATTTCACCATTTAATTCCTGAAATCTGTACATTTTTTCAGCGTATGGTTTCAAAATAAATCTTGTAGATTTTCTTATAGCTCTTTTGAGAAATCTCTTTATTTTATTACCTATACCTGGTGCATTTCCTAAATCATAGTCAAAAGTATTTATAAAATGTTTAGAACTCTCAAATAACTTCAAACTTAACTTGTCAAATTCATTCTCATTAAAATTATATTTATACTTTTCATTGTTTTTTTCATATTTTTCTTGAAGTATATTTCTAATTTCATCTTTATTCATTATATGTCCCCTTTAATTTTCTTATTATCTACAATAAAATTATGTTCCAACCTTACTATACCTACATCATGTATATTGCTATACATCTTAAATTGAGTAATACTTCTATAGTGATCATAACTCGCTTTTTCTTCTAAATCTGCAATTGCAATTCCTATATTATAATCTCCTGGTAATAATCTTAAATTTTCCAATTCAACTTCTATTATTCCTTTTTTCTGTAGTTTAACTTTTTTATAACCTTCTCTTGAAGTATTGGTTCCATATATATATATTCCTTGCGTACTACTAATCTCAAATCCTATATTTACTTGTAAATCAGCTGGATCAACCTGACACAGATATTCTACCTGCAATTTTACTTTTTGTCCTGTATTAAAAGAACGTCTATCTACACCTTTTTCATCTAGTAGCTTACAGCTAGTAAAAATTACATTTCCATTACCAAAATGCTCTCCTAAATGAGTTATTTTCTTACGGACATCTTTTTCCTCTACTTTGATATTCTTTTCTTTTTCTTCAATTTTTGCTTTAGTTTCTTCTATTTTTTGTCTTTCTTCCTGTTCTTCTGCCATATATTTTAAATAAGCATTTTGTATTTCTTTAGGACTTCCTTCTGCAATCTTTTTTCCATGATCAAGCCACACGGCATAATCACACAATCTATCTATTGTGGACATGTCATGTGTAACTAATATTATAGTTGTTCCATTTCTCTTCATTTCGTATATTTTATTTGCACATTTAGCCTGAAAGTTTATATCACCAACACCGAGTATCTCATCCACCAATAAAATATCAGCATCAACATGTATCGCAACTGAAAAAGCTAAACGGGCATACATTCCTGAAGAATATGTTCTTAAAGTATTATCAATAAATTCTTCCAATTCTGAGAATTCGATTATTTCCGGTAATCTTTTATCTATTTCTTCTTTTGAAAATCCAAAAATCGTGGCATTGTTATATATATTTTCTCTTCCTGACAATTCCGGATGGAAGCCGGCACCTAATTCTATCAAACTTGCTATTTTACCATTTATTGTTATTTTCCCTTTATCAGGAAACATGGTTCTATTTATCATTTTTAATAATGTACTTTTACCACTACCATTTTTACCTATTAACCCTATTGTACTTCCTTTTTTCACTTCAAAAGAAACATCATTTAAAGCATAAAATTCTTTATAAGTATTTTTCATGCCTCTGACAATATTTTCTTTTATTGACAATGGTCTGTCTGAATATAATCTAAATTTTTTAGTTACATTTTCTATTTTTATAACTGATTCCATTAACTTGTCCTTTCTTACAGTATCTCTGCAAATTTTCTTTGCAGTTTTTGAAATACAAAATATCCTACAAAAAAAACTAAAAAAGAATATAACAGTACATATATTAACAATAAAGGTCTTTTCATTACCCCATAATACATAATATTTCTATATAATACTACATAGCCTGCCATTGGATTTACTAATAATAATATTTTTTGATATTTTTCAGGAAGTATAGTTATATTGTACATAATAGGCGTCATAAAATACATTGCCATTAAACCGACATTTATTAAATACTCTAAATCTCTAAAAAAAACATTTATACTGGAAACCAGTAAAGAAAATCCTAAATTTAAAATAGTTTGCCCTGCTAATATTAAAGGAAGCCAAATCAAACTAATTGTTAAAGGTATTTTAAATATCAGCAACATTGGAAATACTATCATATAACTAAATATTGTATTAAAAAGTCCACTTAATGTATGAGTTATGGACAAAATTTCTCTTGGAAAATAAACTTTAGTTACTAAACTACTATTTCCTATAACTAAATTACATGCACCTTGTACTGAATTTGTAAAAAATCCCCAAGGGATAAGTGCTACAAATAAGAACATTGCATAATTTTTTTCACTTATTCTTAAAATAAATGGAAATATTAGTGAATAAACTAATAATTGTAATAAAGGATTAACAAAAGTCCAAAGAAAACCCAAAAAAGAACCTTTATATCTAGTTCTCAATTCCCTTATTGTGAAACTTTTTATCATTTCTCTAAATTTTAAAATTTCTTCAATTCTATCGAACATAATTTTTAAATAATATAATATTATTTTTCTCCTCTCAAAATATTACCTACTTCTCCAATATCTTAATACTTCCTTTAAAGTATCATCTATTGAAATTTCAGGTTCCCATCCTGTATCTTTTTTTATTTTACTATTATCGCACACTACAAGTGGCACATCTACAGGCCTAAATTTATTAGGATCAATTTCTATCTTTATTTCTTTTTTTGACATATTCACTAATTTTTGTAAAATTTCACTTACTTTTATTGCTTTTCCAGAGCCTATATTATAAACTTCTCCAATTTTACCAGTTTCAAGAAGCATACAATATCCTCTAACGATATCTTTAACATCAGTAAAATCTCTAAATGTCTCTAAATTACCAACTTTTAGTGTTGGTTCATTATTTCCATTTTCAATTTCTGCTATTTTACTTGCAAAATCTGCCACAACAAAATTTTGTCCTTGTCCTGCTCCTATATGGTTAAAAGCTCTTACCATTATTATGTTCATATTGTAAGCATTTACATATAATTTACACATTTCTTCCTGCATTTTTTTACTTACGCCATAAGGACTTTGAGGATTCTGAATTTTTTCTTCATTAATTGGACATTCTTCTGGCTTTACAGGACCATATTGATCACTCGACCCTATTATTAATATTTTTGAATCTTTACTGTAACTTCTGATTGAATCAAGTAAATTCAAAGTTCCATTTACATTTATATTTACAGTAAGTACAGGAGACTTCCAGGAAAGCCCCACTGCACTTTGTCCAGCTAAATGAAATACTTTATCTGGTTTTATATTTTCTATGACTTTATTAACTTGCGCTATATCCAGTAAATTCATTTTTTTCACATTAATTTTATCATTTTCATAATTTTCCAATATTGTTGTTCCGTATACTTCATATCCTTGCTCTAAAAGATATTCAAATAGGTATTTACCTACAAAACCATCAACACCTGTTATTAATGCTTTCATCAATTCTCCTTAAAGTGATTCTGATTTAATTTCCTTTTGAACTTTTTCCATATCATTTTTTACCATTCTCTCAACTAATTCAGTAAATGATATATCTCTTTTCCATCCCAATACTTTTTCTGCCTTTGCAGGATTTCCAATTAATATGTCAACTTCTGCAGGTCTAAAGAATTGAGGATTTATTCTTACTACTGTTTTTCCAGTTTTGGCATCTTTACCTATTTCGTTAACATCCTGACCTTCCCAGACAATATCAATATCTACATATTTAAAAGCTCTTTCTACAAATTCCCTAACTGTTCTAGTTTCATTTGTTGCAATTACATAATCATCTGCTTTATCTTGCTGAAGCATTAGCCACATTGCCTTTACATAATCTTTCGCATGTCCCCAGTCTCTTTTTGCATCCAGGTTTCCAAGTTCTAGTACATCTTGTACACCTAATTTTATTCTGGCTACTGCATCTGTAATTTTTCTAGTAACAAACTCTTTTCCTCTTCTTTCAGATTCATGGTTAAACAGTATTCCAGAACATGCATACATGTCATAACTTTCTCTGTAATTTTTAGTTATCCAGTGACCATATAATTTAGCAACCCCGTAAGGACTTCTAGGATAAAAAGGTGTTTCTTCATTTTGAGGAATTGCCTGAACTAATCCAAACATTTCACTTGTAGATGCCTGATAAAATCTTGCTTCAGGTTTTACCGTTCTAATCGCTTCCAACATATTTAATGCACCTATTCCATCAATATCAGCTGTTGCAACTGGCTGTTCCCAAGAAGTTCCAACAAATGACTGTGCTGCCAGATTATATACTTCATCTGCCTGAGAAATTTTCATTGCATTTATTAATGACACTACATCTGTCATATCAGCATATATAAATTTTATATCATTTTTTTTATGTTCTATATTTCCAAAAGTAGTTACACTTTTTCTTCTTATAATTCCATATACTTCATATCCTTTTTCTAAAAGTAACTCTGCTAAATATGATCCATCCTGCCCATTTATTCCTGTTATTAAAGCTTTTTTCATTTTTAAATCCTCCATTTTATTTTTATTATTATAGATACTCTGTTCTATTACATATTTTCAAATTATTAATTACTTCCTTCACTTCTTGCGTATTATCTTTATTACAAATTAAAATTGCATCTTCAGTATCCACTATTATCATATCCTCTAATCCTATTGTAGCTATTAGCTTTTTTCCTCCTTGAACTACAGTATTCTTAGTTTTTATACTTATAACATTTCCACTTATAACATTTCCATCCTGATTACTTTTTTTAATTCTTTCCAATGATAACCAGCTTCCAACATCATCCCATCCAAAATTTCCTGGGATTACATATATATTTTCCGCTTTTTCCATAATACCATAATCTATTGATTCTGAAGGCAATTTCACAAACTCTTCTTTCAATACTTTTTCATAACCATTTGTTCCTATTGAAGTTGCAATTATTTCTAACCCACTGTATATTTCAGGTAAAAACTCCTTAAAACATTTTAAGATAGTCGATGCTTTCCATACAAACATTCCACTGTTCCATAGATATTGTCCTGAAGCTAAATATTCCTTAGCTTTTTCTATATTTGGTTTTTCTTCAAATTTTAACACTTCATATACATTTTTTTGTAGGGAATCTCCCCTTTTAAAATTAATATACCCATATCCTGTTTCAGGATAATTAGGTGTAATTCCTATTGTTGCCAGATTATCTCCATTTTCAACTACATCTAAAGCTGTCTTTAAAGTATCTGTAAATATCTCATTAAATTTTATCAAGTGATCCGCTGGTAAAACTATCATTTTTGAATCAGGATTTTTTTTAGCAATATGAATTGCTGCCAATCCAATACAAGGAGCTGTGTTTTTAGCTACAGGTTCTACAATTATATTTTCTTTAGGGATACTTGGTATATGGTCATTTACTAAACCTTTATACAGTTCATTTGTAACAACATAAATATTTTCAAATTCAACTATATCTTTTAATCTTTCCACTGTATGCTGAATCATAGATTTTCCATCATCAGTTAAAGATAAAAATTGCTTTGGCATATTTACCCTGCTTTTAGGCCAGAATCGTTCTCCTTTTCCTCCTGCCATTATAACTACTGAAATCATTTTTTTCTCCTTATCTATTTTATTTTTTTATTAATAACGACAAATATTTCTGATACTCATTCTTTTTTTCTTTCTCTATCTTTTTCTCTATCAGAATAATTAAAAGCAACAATTTTTTCTTTAGTTTCTTCCATTATTTTGTAATTAAAATTGATGTTTAATTCAAATTTTCTTAGAGAAAACCAAACATCAACTATTACAGTTCAATTATGAATTATTTTAGTTCTTATTGAATAAGGAATTCAACAGAATACTCAGGTAGAATAAACTTGTGAAATGATATAACAAGATTCATTTTTTACTTTTTTATGTGCTTTAAGCATTTTGAAAACTTTATCTGCTATATTTTTTAGAAGTTTTTCTTCAAATAACTTATCAATAAAGGTTCTTTCATCAAAAGACAAAGACATCTATTATTCTTTTAAGACAATTAAAAATATTAATCATAGTATAATGATTTTAAGAAAATAATCAACTTTTATGTATCATTATTTCTTCTTTCTAATGAAAATTCTCTTATAAGTTTCTTTTCCATTTAAGTATGAACCTCTTCAATATATTCAATTTCCTTTTCAGCACGTTTACTATGTCCTTCTCTTCCATAAACTGTTCTGT
>ERZ773056.364-NODE-364-length-24020-cov-2.810182_pt1 | contig 24020 bp, 17 predicted proteins | sample MGYA00580857_ERZ773056 | MGnify/ENA primary metagenome ERZ773056 (study PRJEB29015, sample SAMEA2737996) | human oral metagenome | biome: human oral; feature: human-associated habitat; material: dental | place: China | collected 2114 ... | reverse complement strand
TGATGTGATACACCGTATGATCAACAAACTGGAAATCCCCGATTACAGCGAAGCGAATACAGTGGATTTTGTGGTTTCTGATTAACCGGCCTGCATCCGAAGTGCGGTTGCCAACCATAAAGGTCAGGCAGCCCGCGAAAATGGGCATCCATCAAATTTCTGGATTTATCTGGGATTGAATAGAAAAGGTCGTCTGAAATCTTTCAGACGACCTTCGTTTTGTGATTTAAGCCTTATGTTTTTTCTTGAGTGCGGCTTTCAGGACGCGTCCTAAAACAAAGCCGACCGTTGAGGGCAGCAGCCAGCTCCGTCCGACGTTGTAAAGACAACAAGCACCTGAGCCGTCAGATCAACCACCACCGCCTCATCATCGAGCGTATGGTGCACTTCATATGCTGGCGGTTACTCCTTGCTGTGTTCCACAGACCTCTCACCTCGTATCAGAGAGTATTTTCCGTGGTCCGGGGATTGTTTTTCTGGCTATAAAACCACCCCAAATGAATAACCCTCTAAGGTAATCTACAAATTAATTTTTAGTTTATAGTCCCCTCACAATTCTCACCAGCTTCAACGCCGAGTCGCGCCACGAGTAGTGCGAGGCATCCTGCAAGCCTTCAAGGATCACACGGTCACGTACTGCGTCGTTTTCGAGGGAGCGAATCGCTTCAACCCAGGCGGGTGCATCTGCTTGCGGGTCTTCGGTGACGGAAGCGAGAACGGCGTGCGGGGCGATCTCGCGGAAAATATCGATATCGCTAATCACGGCGGGGCAGCCGGCCGCCTGAGCCTCCACCACAGGCAGGCCGTACCCCTCAGCTTGTGAAGCCGTCACCAGTGCGTGCGCAGACTCCAGCAGCTCCGCATATTCCTCATCGGAAACCCCGTTGTGCACCACCACGTTCGAGCCTGCCGCCAGGGGAGAGAGCAGCCCCTGTTCTTCGAGCTCGGCGCGGCGCGCATCCGGCATCTTCGACAGCAAATGCAGCGTGTACTCCGGCAGCTCACGCATGGCGTACAGCAGAGTCTCCACATTCTTATACGGCATGAACGATCCCATATACACCAGGTGCCTGCTCGCGCCCTCAGCCCGTGACTTTGCACGGCGCAGAGCCTCGTCCTCACTCACCACCGACCCCGGCTGCGGGGCGTTCGGCACCACGTGCAGCGGCTTCTCCGTCAGCCGGTGCTCACGAATCAGACGCGCCGTAGACTCCGAAACCGTCACCACGGCATCGGCCCGGTTCAGCAGCATACGCTGCGGTGTGTAGCTCTTATGGAACAGCCGCCACCCAGCACGCACCGGCGCAGGCAAAAACCCCGGAGGGGTCGGGTGAGCATAATAAATCAGATCGTGCAAAGTCAGCACCAGCTTGAACTTACGCCCCACCGAACCGATTGTCTGCATAGGCGAGAACACCACATCCGGCTTGTACTTATTGAGCTGAAGAGCCGCAGTCGGTTCTAAGGGGCCGGTCGGCGAACAAATCTTCACATGCGGTAAATCCGGGAGCATCTGCAGCTGGCGTTCATCACTAACCACCATCACCAACTGCAGATCGGCAACCTCGGGAGCACCGGAATCCATCAAATCCTTCAACGCGCCCAAGAGTGAAGCGGTATACCGGCTAATGCCGTCGTGAAAGCCAATACGTGTATAACGGGCGTCAACCATAAGTTTCATAGGATTCTCCTCGGGATTACACCGTAAAATCTTCGTGCGTAAATTCTGCAATCAAACCCGCAGCCAATGTAGGCGTCTCATAATGAATCAAATGCCCAACCTCAGGAATTATCTCAAAACGTTCGCCGGGGGAGTGCGGGCGCCCCTCAATCGCGGCAAACATGGCGCGTGCCGTCTGTGGGGTACCCAAATCATCGTCTTCGGCAACAAGCATCTGCACGGGAACCTGAATCCGCGGGGCAAACTCGGCAGCGGTTGCCGAAATCGAAACCTCATACGCCTGCAAAACACCCTTACGCGATCCGAAAGACCCAAAATATGCGGCGTGCTGGTTATTGATAAAGCGGCGCATGGCGGGTTCGCGGGTGCGCATCATCAGCTCGCTCGTTACACGGGTAATCAGCTGTGAACGCAGCAATGGATAACCAATTTTTTCGGGAAGCGCCGCGCCCACGCGATAGTAAAACGATGCCGCCCGCGAGGCAATCTTCTGTGTCCCTTCAAGTGCGGGCTCGCTAATGGGGTTAATGAGTGTTAGGCGGTCAAGTCCATGCGGATATTCGGCGGCATAAGCGGCGGTTACGATAGACCCGAACGAGTGCCCTACCACGTGAATATCAGAGCCATCAGGGCATGCATGGTTTATCTGCCCAATAAGTGCGTGCAGCCATGCGGTATAGCCCTGCAAAGAAACAGTCATAGGCAGGTCTTCTGAACGCCCAAAACCTGGCAGGTCAGGGCTGATAATACTAGCTTTGGGTAAAAGCTTCAGAAGCCTGTTCGCAATAATCTCAAGCCCGTGATGATCGCCACGGAACCCGTGAATCAGCAGGATTTTTGGAGAGCTTTCGACAGGAAAAACGCCGGTGTTCATGCCCGCACCGTACTGCCAATACCGTGTAGTTGCCCCAAACAGCTCTATTTCAAATCTGGTGCCCGGGATGAGTGCCCCTGGCACACCTTCAAGAACGGTACTGGGTGATGTCACGGCGGGTGCCTTTCGTGTGTTGCAGGCTCGGTCACTGTAAATCCCTGCGGGAGATTCACGGAGGGCGTGCATAAACCGGCTTACGCACGCAATGAGTTCTCTCAGTGTACGTGGAATTTCTGTGTAGGTGCTGGAGATTTAGATGAAAAGTCAAACAATATTCAGAGTTTTTCATCGTATACGGCTGAAAATGGTTTATACGCGCAGGGTTACTCTGGGGGAAACGAAGGCGAGGCTGGCGGGGCGGTGGGGCATCCACGATATGAAACGGGAACTCGTGAGTTTATGAATACATCAAGAAACCTTTGTGGGTACACGCTAGAATAGGTTGGTTAGCGAAAATCAAACGTCAAAGGAATCGTAGTGTCTGCTGAGGTAGAGACCGAACGCACCGAGAATGCGTATGACTTCCGTGCACAGGAAGCGAAATGGCGCCCCTACTGGGAAGAAACGGGTGTCTTCAAGCCAACCGGCAACGCCGCGAAAGGTCGCCGCTATGTGCTAGACATGTTTCCGTACCCCTCAGGTGACCTGCATATGGGCCACGCAGAAGCGTTTGCTATTGGAGACATGAATGCCCGCTATTACAAGCAGTGCGGCTACGATGTTCTGCACCCTATCGGTTGGGATTCCTTCGGTTTGCCCGCAGAAAACGCTGCTATCAAGAACGGTACCCACCCAAAAGAGTGGACCTACAAGAATATTGACACGCAGGCAGAATCCTTCAAACGCTACGCTATCGCCGTGGACTGGGACCGCCGCCTGCACACCTCAGACCCCGAATACTATAAGTGGACCCAGTGGCTTTTTGAGCAGTTCTATAAGAAGGGCTTGGCCTACCGCAAAGACTCGATGGTGAACTGGTGCCCCAAAGATCAGACCGTGCTCGCGAACGAGCAGGTGGTTAACGGTGCCTGTGAACGATGCGGCACCACGGTCACCAAAAAATCGCTGAACCAGTGGTACTTCAAGATCACTGACTACGCTCAGCAGCTCCTGGACGATATGGAGCAGCTTGAGGGCAAATGGCCCGAGCGTGTGCTGCTGATGCAGCGCAACTGGATTGGGCGTTCCGAAGGTGCCGAGGTTCGTTTCGAAATTGAGGCTACTGAGGCGCAGCCTGCCGAATCCTTCACGGTCTTCACCACCCGACCGGATACCCTCTACGGTTCAACCTTTATTGTTGTTGCCGCTGACTCGACCTTTGCCGAGCAGATTGTGGCACCCGAACAGGCACAGGCGCTAGAGGACTACCGCGAGCAGATTAAGGCCCTCAGCGATATTGACCGCCAGTCATCTGAGCGTGAGAAGACCGGCATGTTCACCGGGCGATACGCAATTAACCCGCTAAACGGTGCGAAACTGCCGGTGTGGGCCTCCGATTACGTACTTGCCGATTACGGTACCGGCGCTATTATGGCGGTGCCCGCGCACGATCAGCGCGACCTTGACTTCGCCAAGAAATTCGACCTGCCGATCGTGACGGTGCTCGATGTTGAGGGCGCGGAAGACCCCGCCGAGTCGGGTATCGCCACTGCGGGCGACGGGGTGCTCATTAACTCCGGTGAGCTGACCGGCCTTCCCAAGGCAGAAGCTATTGCGAAGGCCACCGAGCTGGTTGAGGCCGCCGGAACCGGCGAAGGTAAAGTTATTTACCGCCTGCGAGACTGGTTGCTCTCGCGCCAGCGTTTCTGGGGCACGCCTATTCCCGTGATTCACTGTGAAGACTGCGGCGAAGTACTGGTTCCTGAGGAACAGCTGCCGGTTCTGCTGCCGGATAATCTGCGCGGTGAACAGCTGGCACCCAAAGGACAGTCACCCCTTGCTGCCGCCGATGACTGGGCTATGGTTCCCTGCCCGCAGTGCGGTAAGAGCGCCCGCCGCGATTCCGACACTATGGATACCTTCGTGGATTCTTCCTGGTACTTCCTGCGCTATGTTTCGCCCCGTTATGCCGAAGGCCCCTTCGACCCGCAGGCGATCAGGGAATGGGGCGCGGTCGATATGTACGTGGGCGGTGTGGAACACGCCATTCTGCACCTGCTGTACGCACGTTTCTTCACCAAGGTTATTCGCGATCTGGGGCTGATTGAGCACGGCGAGCCGTTCAAAGCTCTCATGAATCAGGGGCAGGTTCTCAACGGCGGTAAGGCCATGTCGAAGTCGCTCGGCAACGGTGTAAACCTGGGTGAGCAGCTTGATACGTTCGGTGTGGATGCAGTACGCACCACCATGATCTTTGCTTCGCCGCCCGAAGATGATGTGGACTGGGCGGATGTTTCGCCCGCCGGTTCGCAGAAGTTTTTAGCGCGCGCATGGCGTGTTGCTCAGGACGTTACCTCCGAACCTGGCGTGGATGCGGCATCTGGCGATGCGAACCTGCACAAGCTGGTGGCGCGTACCGTACACGATGTGAAACAGCTTCTTGACTCGGGTAAGTTCAACGTGGTGGTCGCCAAGACTATGGAGCTGGTGAATGCTACCCGTAAGGCTATCGATTCGGGCCCTGGGGGAGCGGACCCTGCGGTACGCGAAGCCGCCGAAACTATTGCGATCTTGTTGTCACTCTACGCGCCGTATACTGCCGAGGACATGTGGCACGCGCTGGGATACAATAACCCGGTGCTGACCGCAGGTTTCCCGCAGGTGGACGAGTCCCTGCTGGTGGATGATACCGTCACCGCAATCGTGCAGATCAAGGGTAAAGTGAAGGCACGCCTTGAGGTATCCAAGGATATTTCTGAGGCTGAGCTTGAAAAACAAGCCTTGGAGGATGAGACCATCGCGAAGCTGGTGGAAGGCTCCGAAATCCGTAAGGTGATTGTGCGAGCCCCTAAGCTGGTGAATATCGTCATCTAGCGTTTTCAGAACGTTAATGCGGTGCCGCCGGAAGAAAACCCGAAAAGTGTTTTCTTCCGGCGGCACCGTTCTTTTTAGCCGTGTCTTTTTAGCTATGATGAGAAAGTCGGTCAGCGCAGAAAACACCGCATTTTCAAGATTCAGGAGGGTGCTCTATGGGACGCATCGCCATTGTGACAGACTCAGCCGCCGCTATTACCCCTGAAGAACTAAAGGAGCGGCAAAAACGCGGCGGCTTTGCCGTGGTACCCATGCCGGTAGCTATCCAAGAAGCAACCGTGCGCGCAGGAATCCGGGGGCCCCGAACCGAGACGAACACCCGCGATGTGACCGGCCTGGGCCCCGAAGAGATGGACGAAGCCATCCTCATGGCGCATGTTCTGGGGAACACGGTCAATACCTCCGGCCCCGCACCCGGTGTTTTTGCCGATACCTACGACGCCCTCGTTGACGAAGGGTACGAGCATATTCTGTCGATACACCTTTCAGGAGAGCTCTCTGGAACCGTTGAAGCCGCTCGGGTAGGTGCACAGCTTTCTAAAGCGCGAGTGACCGTACTTGATTCCCGTACCGTCGCCGGAGCCTATGGGCATGCGGCATTGCACGCCCATGATGTAGCCGATATTTGCGATAGTCCTGAGGAGCTTGCTGAAGTAGTTACCGGTATATGCGCCGAGACCGATATTTATTTCTACATTCCCACTCTTGATGCGCTCCGCCGCGGGGGCCGTGTCTCGCCCGCCTTAGCGATGGTCGGGCAGATGTTTCAGATTAAGCCCATTGGCACGGTTGCAGATGGAAAGCTGACCTATGTTGAGCGGCCCCGCACCGCAACACGTGCGAAAGAACGCCTCACGCAGATTATTCGTGACGTTTGTACCAAGCACCAATCGGTAAAAAAGCATCCTGCAGCTGCGGCGGCGCAGCACGACGTGCGGCCAACCGGTCACGTGGTGGCACTGCACCATATGGGCAACCTTGCAGAAGCTAAAACCCTGCAAGAATCCTTGGGTGCGTACGCTTTGGATGCCGCTCTTAGCCCCCTGCCGCCCGTGTTGGCCGCGCATTCAGGCCCGGGTGCTCTAGCGGCAATCGTGTACTAAGCCCATTACCGGTTCGTAGGGTCATAAACCGTCATATTCAGGGTGTGCGCGGTTCTTGGCTGTGTATAAGTGCAGCTTTCAGATGTGAATAACTATTTTTGATAACTAAAATCAGGTTTTTATCCACATATTTACTATTTGCCTAATTTTAATGCCTTATAAAGCAGTAACCTGGGCACATGAACGAGCCTAACCACACCACAGCACACCCTGACGGTGAGACGAACATCCCGCCCGAAACCGCCCCGGGCACACCGTACCGTGAGCAGAAAACACCCCGCCCCAATGCGGCTGCACCCGGTGACGGCACCCCAACGGAACAGGACGACGATCCAACCCTCGCCCTCAACCGGGAACAGCTCATCCCACACGCTGCGGGCCCCGAAGTGGAAGAGCCGCAAGAGCTGTCCCCAGAGCCTGAGCCAGAAGAAAAGCAGCGGGACGCGGCCGCCCACTACCTTGACCGCATCCGCGAGCGCAGCACCCCACCGGCTGAAACAGCGCACTACAAGGCGCCGCACGATACTGCCGACACCCACGTCACAACGCCGCCTGAGGATAAAGGTGACGAGCTAGCTCGTGAAGAACCCGGCGGCTACCGCACCACCTACGCCAGGAGTCTTGATGAGTACCCGGATTATTTGGAGGAGTACTCACGTCCCCGCCGGGTTTCTGCGCGAGAAGAACCGGAAGAGTCCTATAGGGGTCAAGACCCCTCCGGGCTGATTACGCGCCGTGACTATTTCCCGGACGAGTGGGAAGAGTACGCCCCAAGGGGTAACCGGTCGATCCGCAGCTATGTTAGCCCCAAAGCTCTTATTGCGTTGGGGGTGGTGGCGTGCGTGATCACGATGTGGGCTATTTTTCAGATGGGGGCCGCGCCGAGGGCGTCAGAGGCCTCTGAGCCGACGGCTCCGCACGGTGGGGTGGAGCAGTCCCAGCCCGCCCCGCAGCGCAGTGCATCCGCTTCGACTGAACCCTCCCATACGGCGCAGGGGAGTGCGGCACCGAACCCTGAGCCGAGTAAAGGTACGATCCGGGTGCATGTGGCCGGTGCAGTGAAGGCTCCGGGGGTGCATACGCTCCCTTCGGATGCGCGGGCTGTTGATGCGCTCACCGCCGCCGGTGGGGCCACCGGTGAGGCAGATTTAAACCGGGTGAACCTGGCGGGTTCCCTCTCCGACGGGGTGCAGCTTTATATTCCGAAGGAGGGCGAAGAAATTCCGCAGGCGCCCGCAAACGGAGGTGCCGGTGGCTCCGGTACGGCTGGGGCTAGTCAGGGCGCGTCCAAACCGGCTGCTGGTGGGGCGTCTGCGAGTGCCTCCGCTGGGGCTAAGGGTTCGGCAAGTGCGGCGTCGGGCGGGCAGGTGAACCTGAATACGGCCACCGCCGAGCAGTTGCAGACTCTTCCGCGTATTGGCCCGGCTTTGGCTGCCCGGATTATTGCGTGGCGTGATGAGCACGGCGGGTTCAAGAGCGTGGACGAGCTGGACGCTGTTCCCGGTATTGGCCCGGCGATGATGACTTCGCTTCGTCCGCTGGTGACGGTGTAATGGCGCACCGGGGCGTGAGGAATAGTGTTGGGCCTTCTGCGGTGGGGCGGCTGAGGGGGAGAGCCCGCCGGGGGTGGGAGAGCTACCGTACCGGGCACCGTCGGCGCCACGACCGGTCGGTGAGTGCGCTGATTCGGTTGGATGCGCGTCTTATCCCGGCGGTGGCCGCCCTGTGGGCGTTTACGGCTTTTGCTTTATTGGGCGGCACTTTTGAGACGGTTAAGGTGGCCGCAGTGCTGTGCATTGTGGCTTTGGCGGTTGCGGTTGGGGCGCTTTATCTTCCCGAAGGTGTCGGCACTAGTGTGGCAGAACGCCCGGGTCATTCTGGGGTGCAGCCGACGGGGGTGCGGCGGGTGTGGCGTTCGGCCCGGCCTTACGTTGTGTTTATGGGTGTGTGGGTGCGGGGTGCGGCTCCGCAGGCGGTAGCGCATCTGTGCCTTATCGCGTTGGTGCTGGTGGCGCAGTCGGTTCTGCTGACAGCACGCGGGATTGATACGGACCGTTCTACGTTGCGTCAGGTTCAGGGGGCTTCTGTGCGTATTACCGGCATGGTTTCTGAGGTGCGGGCGGCTGATGCCCGTACTTCCCTCATCCTGCTCAAGGCAGAGACCGCGCAGCTGGGTCACGAGGTGGTGCCCTTAGGGGAGACGGTGCGCCTGTATCAGGCTGCGGCACGGAAAAATACCCGTTCTGCCGCCGGATCGGGGAAGGCCGCCCCCACCCCGGGGACGCGAGTAACGGTAATTGGAACGGTCGAAAACAGGGGAGCTGCCGCCTACCTTAAAGAGGCATATGTGTATGCTCCGGGGGAGGTGGTGAACCCCTCAAACACCGCGATTCTGCGCACCGCGTTGCGGGAGCACGCTGTGGCCCGTATTGGTGCTGAGCCCGCCGCACTCACCTTGGGGATGGCCTACGGCGATGATTCGGCAATGCCTAAAACCACGCGGGAGAACTATAAACTTAGCGGGCTCAGCCATCTTACGGCGGTGTCGGGGGCGAATATTGCCATTATGTTTCTGCTCGGTTACCGCGTGGGGCTGCTGCTGAGGTTGCCGCGTCGTTCCCTTGTGTTTGCGGGCGCCGGGGCGGTCGCGGCGTACACTATGCTGCTGGGGTTTGAGGGGTCGGTGGTGCGGTCACTGACGATGGGTGCGCTTGGTGCGCTGGCGCTCATTCGCGGCACGGGGCGTAATACGCTGAGCGCCTTGACGACGGCGCTGCTTCTGTGTCTGGTGTTCTCGCCTTCGCTTGCGCTTGATATGGGGTTTGCGCTGTCGGCGGTGGCCACCGCATCCCTGGTTCTTGTGGCCCCTTCCCTCACGCGGCTGCTATCGGCTGTGCTGCCGCATACTTTGGCGGAGCTGATGGCTGCGGCTACCAGCGCCTCCCTGTGGTGCGCCCCGCTTATTGTGGGAATGAGCGGCAATGTGCCCCTGTACGGGGTGGCTGCGAACCTATTAGCTGCACCGTTGGTGCCGCTGACCATGTTCGCCGGTTTGGCGGCATTTGGGGCGTGGGTGGCGGGGTTCACCCCGCTTGCGGATGCGTCCCTGACGGTGGCGGCCCTACCGGCGGGGCTGATTGAACGGGTCAGTACGTTCTTTGCCAAAGCCCCGGGGAACCCGTGGCAGGTTGAGGCTTCCGCTGCAGCCGTAGCGGTGGCGTCTGCGGTGGTTCTTGGGGTGAGTGTGCTGTTCTGGGCGGGTGATGCGTGGCAGTACCGCCGGAGCCACCACGGGCAGTGGGCGAGAGAAAATACCAGAATACCGAACGAACGCTCGGTACAGGATGGAGTGCGCACCCCGCAAAACAGCGCCCGACTGATACGGGCACACGCTCACCTGGAGGCTTCTGCCCAACCCGCGCCTCCTCGGCCCCTTCCACCGGGGCTGAAAAGCCCCACCCGCATCGCCCGCCGAACCCCGCCCCGGTATGATGGGTAAAGCACGGTTTTATCCCGCCGCACCGTGTGGGATAACCGCCAGATTCAGACACTACCGTGCGCCCACCGCGCACCACGGAAAGGACACTATGGCACAGCGGGCAAATGGGCGGCGCGGCCGAGGCGGCGCACTCGATAACGCGTGGCGCACCGTTGAACCGGCACCCGCTGTGCTCCTGTACGGGGCCGAAGAATACTTTGCGTCCCGCGCCAGGCAGCGCCTGCGGGGTTTGTACGGCAGCGCCCACCCCGATCTTGAAATAGTGCGGATGAACGCCTCCTCCTACACGCGCGGGGACCTGACAATTCAGGCAAGCCCCTCACTGTTTGGCTCCACCAAGCTCATTGAGGTTGAGGCATTAGGGGCCATGAACGACGATTTTCTCACCGACGCACTCGCTTACCTTAGCGCCCCCGAACCCGGGATTATGCTGGTTATGCACCACTCGGGAGGGAACCGCGGTAAGAAGCTGATCGATACGGTGCGCACTCAGTTCACGCTGGTGAACGGCAAACCGCTAAAAACCGACCGGGAGAAAACAGAGTTCATTCACAGCGAGTTTTCCTCGGCAAAGCGGCGCATCGCACCGGCGGCGGTTACCCTGCTCGCCGCTGCCGCAGCCGATACCGCCGAACTGGCCTCCGCATGCGCCCAGCTGATTGCCGATATCCCCGGGGATATTACCGAAGACGCGGTGAACCGCTACTATAGCGGGCGCACCGAGGTGACCGCGTTCAGGGTGGCGGATGCGGCGATCGCGGGTAACGCTCCCGAGGCGATGCGCCTGCTGCGTCATTCACTCTCTACCGGCACCGAACCCATCCCCATGCTGGGCGCCTTAGCGATGCGGGTGCGTAATATTTCGCGCGCACACGGGGCGCGAGCAAGCTCCACTGAGCTGGCGCAGCAGCTGGGAATGGCCCCCTGGCAGGCTGAGCAGGCGATCCGTGACGCCCGGCGGTTCAGCCCCGCCCAGCTGGCGCATATTGTGCGGATGCTCGCTGAAGCAGATGCGCAGCTCAAAGGTGAAGGGCAGGACCCGGTGTACGCGATAGAGCGTGCCGTTCTGAGTATCGCTATGCCCGGCGGCAGGTAGGGCCGGGTGAAGGCACCCGGGCGGGTGCGGCATAATGGTTGGATGCGCGAAACTTTGAAGAAAATGTTTTATGCCGCCCTACCGTTTTTGCGGAAGGCCGCAACCGATGCCTTTGAGAATGCTTCCGGGAATAAGCAGCAGCCCGCTGCCGATCAGCCCGCCTCCAACCACACCACCAGTGACGACGCCGGGCGTTCGCAGGCGCCAAGCCCGGCCACCGTTGCGAAGAAACGCCCCGCCAAAGATACGGCGCAGAAGCAGGGCTCGCCCGCACGCCCCGAACCAGCTGGGGGTTCCGCTTCTTCTGGGTCGGATTACCCCGGTGATTACCGTGGCGCCATCGATTTTGAGTACACGCCCTCACTGGATGGGGACGCCGACCCCGGAGAAATTGTGTGGACCTGGGTTCCTTTCGAAGAGGACCACTCCCAGGGTAAAGACCGCCCGGTGGTTTTGGTGGGCCGTGACGGGCAGTACCTGCTGGCGCTCATGATGACCAGCAAGGACCACAATAACCGTGAGCACGCCGACCGTGACTATCTTGATATTGGTACGGGCCCCTGGGATGCGCAGGGCCGCCCCTCCGAGGTGAAGCTGAACCGGGTGATTCGGGTGCGCCCGGAGCAGATGCGCCGTGAGGGTGCGATCATGCCTCAGGGCACGTTCAAGCAGATTCAGGATGCGTATACCCGCCGTAACGGTTAGGCTCCGGCGCAGAGGGTGCGGGTGCCCAACCCGCACCGCCGGAAGCGCAGTTTATCTGCTATGATATGTGGTTGAGTGTCCGATGGTCATCGGGCACTGCTGGCCGATTGCCATAGGCATCCCCACGCCGCTCAGTCAATGATCGGTCAGCGTCGCCCTCACCGACCAATAAGACAAACAGAAAGTTTAATCGTGGCTAATATCAAGTCCCAGAAAAAGCGCATCCTCACCAACGAGAAGGCTCGTCTGCGTAACAACGCTATTAAATCTGAGCTGAAGACCGCAACCCGCAAGGTTAAGGAAGCGGTTGAGGCACAGAACAAAGAAGCCGCTGAAGAGGCCCTGCGCTTTGTGAGCCGTAAGCTGGACAAGGCTGCTTCGAAGGGCGTTCTGCACAAGAAGAACGCTGCTAACAAGAAGTCCGGTCTTGCCAAGCTGGTAAACAAGGCTTTCTAAGCAAAACCGCCCGTATTGGGCGTGTCTTTTGTGAAGTGAGTTAATCCCCCGTCGGTTCCTTACCGGCGGGGGATTTTCTGCACCCTACCAGCCGAATGCTACCCGGTGCAGGTTCAGCACCCGCATCGGACTATCTAGGCTCCCCGCAGGTGCCTTGTTTCGTCAGGGCTGGCACCGGCTCATCTTCATAATTTAGCTCGGATGACCGCCGGGTCCATGCCACGGTGGATGGCCGGTATACAATGAGCGGTACTACCGTATTCACCGATACCGAAAAGAGCAATCTATGGGTCAGCACAACTTCCCGCCCGCCCGAGTCTTTGAGACATTCGCAAAAGAAAGTACTGAGCGCCCGCGAGGTATTCGCAGTTTCTTTAATGCTGCCTCCACCAGTGGCGACTACACCACCATCATGCTGGTGGGCATGCGTTCTCGAATCGATCCGGCAGGTAACGGCGAAGATGCCCTTGATATTATCCACCGCGCCTTCGATCCGTGTGAGGAACTGCCGGGTATCGATATGGACCCGTTCTTCGACTATACCCTTGCGCCCGCGCACCTGTATTCGGATGGGGAATCTGCCAGTCAGCTGGTATTCCCAAAACTATTTTTTAACAGCATCGAAGTACCCGAGCAGAAACTACGCCTGCTGATTGTCACCGGCCCCTCACCCACGCTGCACCTGAAAAAATTTACGGACAAGTTCTTCCGGTACGTGCTCAAGCAAGGCATTCAGCACGCCGTTTTCGTTGAGACCAACGAGGCGCAGGTTCCGCATACCCGCCGCTACCCGCTGGCCCTCACCAGTTATGACGAGCAGCTGACCGCGGTGCCCGGCATCGGTGTTGAGATGCACACCGGCCCGGTATCCCCAACGACTATACTGGCGAACCAGGCCCAGCAGGCGGGGCTGGGGCGTTCCCTCACCCTGCGGGTGGGCATCCCCGGGTACCTCTCAGCCGAGGCGCAGAACCCGCGCGCCGTCGTCGATATGATTAAGGCCCTGGAGAAGATTCTGGGCATCACCGTCGATTCGGAAGAGTACACCGAGCTGCAAGCCAAAGCAGACTCGTGGGAGCAGGAACTCGCAGATGAGATGGCTGATGACTTCGAGAAAGTTGAGATTGTGCGCGAATACGAACAGCGCGTGGACGAATCCCTACAGTCGGTCTCTGGGGAAGAGCTGGCCAACGATATTGAGGAGTTCCTGGGCACCCTCACCGAAGACACCTCCGGCGGCGCTGATGGTCACTCACAGTAGCTCCCGGTAGAATAGGTGCTGGTATTTACATCGTCACCAGGAGACACACACCCCATGAGCACCCCCACCGGCGCCGTTAACCGACGTGGCCCGTTCCGCCCCGGCGAGCGCGTTCAAATCACTGATGAGCGCGGCCGCATCACCACCATCACCCTCGCCGAGGGCGGTGAGTACCATTCGCACCGTGGCTTTTTGAAACATGACGATTTGATTGGCGCTCCCGAAGGCACGGTCGTTACCAACACGCACGGGGTGCAGTACCAGGCGCTGCGGCCGCTGTACAAGGATTTTGTGCTGTCCATGCCGCGCGGTGCCGCCGTGGTGTACCCGAAGGACGCGGCACAGATTATTGTCAAGGGCGATATTTTCCCGGGTGCCCGCGTGGTCGAGGCCGGGGTAGGTTCGGGGGCGCTGTCCATTGCGCTGCTGCGGGCTGTAGGAGATTACGGCCGCGTGCACTCTTTTGAGCGCCGCGCAGAATTTGCTGAGGTTGCCCAGGCGAATATTGAGACCATGTTCGGCGGGCCGCACCCGGCCTGGGCGCTCAGCATTGGGGACCTGCAGGATACGCTGCCTGAAGCTGAGCAGCCCGGTAGTGTGGACCGGGTGGTGCTTGATATGCTCGCCCCCTGGGAGTGCCTGGATGCGGTGGCTCAGGCGCTTGCCCCCGGCGGGGTGCTGGTCTGCTACGTGGCAACTGTTACCCAGATGTCCCGCCTGGTGGAGGGGCTGCGCCTAGATGAGCGGTTTACCGAGCCGGAATGCGATGAGACGATGGTGCGCGGCTGGCATGTGGAAGGGCTGGCGGTCCGCCCGGATCACCGGATGGTGGCGCACACCGCGTTTTTGGTGGTTGCCCGCCGCCTAGCGGATGGGTCGGCCCGGCTGGCACCGAAACGCCGTGCCTCAAAGAGCGATTTTTCGGATGCGGACATGGACGCGTGGATTCCCATGAACGTGGGGGAGCGTGAGGTGACCGATAAGAAGGTTCGCCGCGCCGTACGGGACGCAAAAAACCTGGCGCAGAATGCGGCCGCCGCGCACCAGATCGCGGTTGAGGAAAGCCGCCAAGGCGGAGACGAATAAACGGTCAGCACACGCCCGGCACGGCGGGTACCCCACCACGCAGCACGTGTGGTGTAGTGGTTTTTACTGGTTTTCTTACGGGGAGCGAGGATTGATGAGCGGTTCAGAACCTGCACAGCACACGGAAACGCAAGGCCAGCAGCCCAGCCCGGCGCCGCACTATTCCGCGTCCTATGCTCAAACCCCCGGTGCTGCACCCGGGCCCATGCCCTCAGCGCGGGCTGTCAGCCCCCAAGAGTATGATGCGCTGCTCAGGCGGCTCAGCGCCGCCGAAAGCACCCGCACCAATATGGAGAGGAACATCCGCAGCGCCGGGGAGAAAAACCGCAAACTGGTGGAGGCGCTCACCCGCGCCAAAGCCGAAATTGAGCGGCTGCGGGTTTCCCTTGCCCAGCAGGTGATGCCGCCGCTGAATTCGGCGCTTATTCTTGCGGTAGGTACCGGCCGCACCACCTACACGCAGCTGGCCGACGGTAAAACCCCGGCAGAGACCGAAGACTACCTGGATGTGCAGGCTGGGGGCCGGCTGGTGCGTGTCCCCATATCACCGCTGCTTGAACGCAGCGACCTGGCCCCGGGCATGACCGTGCTGCTGAACGAGCAGTCCGAGGCGGTACTCTCACTCGGCTATGAGGGCTACGGTGATGTGGTGACGGTGCGTGAGGTGCTCACCGACGCTAAGGTGCTCATTGATACCGCTTCCGGGGCGCAGCAGGTGGCGCGCATCGGCGGCGCCCTAGCCTCTGAAACGCTGCGAACCGGGGATGCTGTGACACTCGATACCCGCACCCGCATGATCACCGCGAAAGTACCGGCATCACGCTCCCAAGAGCTGGTACTTGAAGAAATTCCGGACATCTCGTACGCGCAGATTGGTGGCCTCACCACCCAGCTGGAGCAGATCCGTGATGCGGTTGAGCTGCCCTATTTGCACCCCGAAATTTTTGAACGCTACCACCTGGCGCCGCCCAAAGGTATCCTGCTGTACGGCCCGCCCGGCAACGGTAAAACCATGATCGCTAAGGCAGTAGCGCACGCGCTGGCCGAACGCGCCGCCGCGTTAAACCCCGGGGCTAATACTCGCGGGTACTTCCTCAATATTAAAGGCCCTGAACTTCTCGATAAGTTCGTGGGCGAAACCGAACGGCAGATCCGGGATATTTTTACTGCGGCCCGCGAAAAAGCGCAGGCAGGGCACCCCGTGGTGGTGTTCTTCGACGAGATGGAGTCCCTCTTCCGTACGCGCGGCACCGGCCGCTCCTCCGATATTGAGACCACAATCGTGCCGCAGCTGCTTGCCGAAATTGATGGTGTGGAATCACTCAAAAACGTAATTGTTATTGGTGCAACCAACCGTGAAGACCTCATTGACGCGGCCGTGATGCGCCCGGGCCGCCTAGACCTAAAAATCCGTATTAACCGCCCGGACGCCGCTGGGGCAGCCGAAATTTTTGCGCTTTACCTCACCGACGACCTGCCGTTTGATACCGCCGAAGTGGACCGCCACGGCTCGGTGGACGCCGCGGTTCAGGCGATGATTTCGGCAGCCGTGCAGCAGCTGTACTCGCGTACCCCCGCCAACGCCTACGCCATAGCCCGCGTAGACTCAGCACACGCCAAATCGGGGGCAGCATTGACGGGGCACACGCTGTACCGCGGGGATTTCGCGTCAGGTGCGGTCATCCGCAATATTGTGGACCGCGCCAAAAAACAGGCCATTAAAGAGCAGCTGGACACCCTCATCACAGCCCCCGGTGTGCCCCCTGCGGTGGGAGAAATCACTGGAGGTATCGGCACCCGTCACCTGCTGGAGGCGGTACGCGCCGAGTTCGAAGATCAGGTGGAGTTGCCTCCGCTGCCGGATATTGAGGATGCGCTCGCCATGGTCGGGGTGCGCGGGCGGATTGTGTCGGTGGAACCGGCCCACACCGTTGCCCGTGCTGTCCCTGACGAGTTGAAGGAGTAGCAGTCAGATGCGTACACCACGGTATGGGGTGTCCCGCGTGATGGGGGCGGAAACCGAATATGGGGTGATTGCCCCCGCCGCGCCCGGGACGAACCCCACCATCCTGTCGGCAATGGTGGTAAACACCTACTCTAAGCTGGTGGCTGCCCGGGAGGCTGCGCTGCGGGGAGAGGTTGAGTCCCGTGCGGCCCAAGCGCAGCGGGCCCTATGGTCTGCGGAGTCTGAGTCCCCGCTCACCGATGCGCTGGGGGGAACGATGAGCGAGGCGCAGGCACATGTGTCGCAGCTGACCCATACCCGCCGTGAGCTCACAAGCGAAGATATTGCTTTAGAGGCGCTGCGTGAGGCCGGTATTGATGGGGATCAGCAGATGATTCACGGCCGTGGCGGCTACCCGGAGCGGCTGGACTGGGACCGGGTTACGATGAACACAATCCTGCCCAATGGGGCACGTCTTTATGTGGATCATGCGCACCCCGAGTATTCGTCCCCGGAGACGCTCACACCCGCCCAGGCGGTGCTCTACGACGCGGCAGGTGATGCTATCGCGTGTGAGGCTCTTGCTGAGATCGCCCGCCACACCGAGGATCGTCTGCCCGCCGTGAAGCTGTATAAAAATAACACTGATTCTAAGGGCCAGTCGTACGGTGCCCACGAGAATTACCTGGTGGATCGTACGGTGCCTTTTGATGAGGTGGCTCAGGGGCTTCTGCCGTTTTTTGCAACCCGCATAATTTTCACGGGCGCCGGGCGTGTGGGTATTGGCGTCAATGGTGAGAAACCGGGTTTTCAGATTAGTTCCCGCGCCGACTTTTTTGAACGCACTGTGGGGCTTGAGACCACTATCCGGCGACCTATTATTAATACCCGTGACGAGCCGCACGCCGATTCTGAGAGGTACCGGCGTCTGCATGTTATCCCAGCTGATGCTAACCTCTCTCACTACTCGAACCTGCTGAAGTTCGGTACTGCGGCACTGGTGTTAAACCTGATCGAGTCGGGGCGGGTACCGTGCATCCAGCTCACCGACCCGGTGGCGGCGATGCACACGGTCAGCCACGATACGGCCCTCAGCGCGCAGCTTCCTGTGGCGCAGTATCCCGGTGGTGCTGCAACCGCCACAGCCTTGGAGGTGCAGCGCACTTACCTGAAGGCTGCGCTGGCTCATGAAGAGAGTAACCCCGCCGGCGTGGATGAGCCGACCCGGCAGATCCTTACCCTGTGGGGGCAGGTGCTGGATGCGCTGGGACGGAACCCGATGGAGCTTGCCGACCGCCTGGATTGGGTGGCGAAGTATGCGCTGGTGCGCGGCTATGTGGCTAAAGGTGTTGCCTACAGCGACCCCAAGCTGAAGGCGCTCGATTTGCAGTACGCTGATATTGACCCTCAGTGCGGACTGTACCATCGGCTGGTTGCGCGCGGGCGTATGCGCACCCTGTTCACTCCGGAGCGTATTGCGCGGGCGGGGCGTACCCCACCGGAGCAGACCCGCGCCTATTTACGCGGCACTCTCATGAGCCGCTGGCCGGATGAGGTGATCAGTATGAACTGGGATACGGTTGCGTGCCGGGGTAAGTACTCGCGGGAGCTGACCCGGCTGGTGATGCCTGAGCCGACCCGCTATAACCGTTCGGAGGTTGAGCCGCTGCTGGAGCGGGCGCGGCATTCGGATGAGCTGTTACAGTTATTGGCGCGCGGTAATGCCGCCTCATAAACCCGTTCGTTGGCGGCGGTTCAGCAAGGCCGTCGCTTTTAGGTGAAGGAGAGAGTTGATTATGTCACGTGAACGTATGAGTGCCTCGGAGCCGCTGGGGCAGGAGCAGGCCCAGGAGCAGGAGCTGACGCTGGCTTCCCATTCGGCGGTGCAGGATGTGAGCGAGGTCGATGACCTGCTGGACGAGATTGATGGGCTGCTGGCTGAAAACGCCGAAGATTTTGTGACCGGTTTTGTGCAAAAGGGCGGCCAGTAGGGCGCGGGGGCGCGGTAATAGCTGAAGCGCCCCGCACCGTAGTAGTGCCGGTGAGGAAGAAGAGTAGTGCAGCAACGCATCGTTGGTATTGAAACCGAGTTTGGTCTTAGCTATGTGCCCAAGGGCCTTGGCAGGCTTAGTAATGAGGAGGCGGCAGCGGCTTTGTTTAAGCCGGTGCTGGATGAGTGGCGCTCCACAAACGTATTCCTGCCAAATGGTGGTCGCCTGTACCTGGATGTGGGCTCGCACCCCGAGTACGCCAGCGCCGAGTGCGCCAGTATTGAGGAGCTGTTAGCGCAGGAGCGGGCCGGTGAGCTGCTGTTGGCGCGTTTAGCGCGGCAGGCCCAGCAGCGTCTGCGCACCGAAGGGGCACACGGGACGCCGCTTGAAGGGTCGTTCTACCTGTTGAAAAATAATGTGGACTCTGCGGGTAATTCCTACGGCAGTCACGAGAACTACCTGATTAGCCGTAAACTGGCGTTCCCCACGCTTATTGAGCAGCTGGTGCCGTTTTTAGTTACGCGTCAGATTCTGGTGGGCGCCGGTAAAACCCATCCGAAAGGCGGACCGGTGTCTGGTTCGACTGACCCGGCTTCAGCGACCGGTGTGCCCTCGTTTTCGTTCTCTCAGCGGGCGGACCATATTTGGGAGGCGGCCAGCACCTCCACCTCGCGGGTGCGTCCACTGATTAATACTCGTGATGAGCCACACGCGGATGCCTCAAAATACCGGCGGATGCACGTGATTAATGGGGACTCAAATATGGCTGAGCCGACCGTGCTGCTCAAGATTGTGAGTACGGATCTGGTGCTGCGCATGCTGGAAGATCGTTTCCCGCTGACCAGCCTGAATATTGTTTCAGTGCCTCAGGCGTTGCGTGCTATTAGCCACGATATGAGCGGGTCCGCCGCATTTGAGACTGCTGACGGGCAGCGGTATACGGCCTTGAGTGTGCAGCGCCACTACCTGGATGCCGCCCGCAAGTACGTGGACTGGCATGGGGAGCATCATCAGCACGTGGGTTACGCCCTCGATTTGTGGCAGCGTACCCTGGATGCGGTGCACAGCGGCGACTACAGCAGTATTGATACCGAGATTGACTGGGCTATTAAGAAGAAACTGTTAGACGCCTATATTTCCCGGGCGCAGGCTGCGGGGCAAGAGACCAGTTACGCGAGCGCACGCATACGACAGCTGGATTTGGCGTACCATGATATTGACCCGGATCGTGGGGTGTACCATGCGCTGGTGCGCCGTCAGGCGGTAAAAACTGTGTTACCTGCCGGAGCCGCCGAACATGCAATTGATGAGCCTCCAGCGACTCGCGCCCGGTTGCGTTCGCAGTTCGTTAAGGCGGCAAAGGCAGCAGGGGAGCAGTTCACGGTGGACTGGGTGCACATGCGGTTAAACGCCTACCCGCAGCATACTGTGGTGTGTAAAGATCCGTTCCAAACACACAGTGAACAGGTGGATGAGGTGGTCGCTATGCTGGGGCATAAACACCCCGAACCGCCCGCACCGCCGTTAATCTAGTTTTTGCTCTTGAGCCCGGGTGCAGCCCCCTTAGATGGTGGTTTCATCACTCACAGCGTACTGCGTGTGACCTTCCGCCCCTTGTGGCGGTAGCATGGGTTTTTGAGTGTCGATTCAAATCACCAACCAACCGAAAGGAAGCCTTCGTGCTGAAGCATCATAAAAAAGCAGCGGCCGCGTCTGTGTTGTGTCTGAGCTTACTGCTGAGCGCCTGTGGAAATAACGATAAAGGGAATCTTGATAAAGTACAGTTCGATTTGAAGAACGCCACCGCGGAGCCTTCAGCGTCGTTTGAACAGCCTTTTGCCGCCACCGCTGATGTAAGCCGCACGCTTGAGGAAGGTAACGGCGAATCGATTGAGGACGGCGATACGATTCTGCTGAAATACGCAGTTATCAACGGTGAAAACGGCAAGGTTGAAAATAGCAACCACAAGCAGTCTCCCACGCAGCTTCCCATGGATGATCGTTTTAAACAGCTTTCCCCGAAGATGTACGAGCAGATTAAAAAGCTGAAGGTGGGTGGGTCATTCGCTTTCAGCTCTAACCGAGACCGTAAGGCTACCCCTTCTGCTGATTCGGATGCTCGCCCAACTGTCAGCCCCGGCACCGCAACCGCGATTGAGGTGTACACCATTGCCGGTAAGGTGGCGAAGGAGCCTAGCGGTACTGAGCAGCCTGTTGATCCGTCGCTTCCTTCCTTCACATATAAGGATGGTAAAGCCGAGGTTAAGCTTCCTGAAAATAAGGGTGAAGAGCCGAAGGAGCTGGTCTCGAAGGATCTGATTACCGGTAATGGTAAAAAAGTTGAAGAGAACGACACGGTCTATGTTCGTTACGTGGGTGTTAGGTGGTCTGATGGGAAGGTCTTTGACGGGAACTTTGAGGGTAATAAACCTATCGCCGAATTATCTCTTCAAGGGGTAGTGCCCGGGATGACAAAGGGCCTGACGGGGAAGACTGTTGGTTCCCGCGTGGAACTTGTTATTCCGACTGACCTTGCGTACCGTAACCAAGGACCAAGCGAAGCACAGGGTCCCCTTGTGTTTGTGGTGGATATTTTGGGTGCCGCGAACGACCCGTCCGCAGCCCAGAAGAAACAACAGGCTGAAGAGTATAAGAAACAGCTGGAGAAGGCGGCTTCCGCCTCCGCTAATCCTTCTGGTGGTGCGGCTCCTTCGCAAACCCCGGCGCCCTCCGGTGATGGTTCAGGTTCTGCCAGCCCGGCTGCGACCGAGCAGAAACCTAGTGAGAGCGCATCCACCAAGTAGGTAGCCCGCAGTTTTGTGCGGTACGCGCGCTTTGAAGGCGCGCCGTCGCAGGTGTGCGGCCCGCGCACTCATTCACATCACTGAAATTAGTATTCTAAGGAGACACATGTCATTTGGTCAGCGTAACCTCGACCGGCAGAAGCCCGAAATCGAGTTCCCCGAAAATGGGGCCCCCACCGAGCTTGTGGTGAAGGATTTAATTGAGGGGCACGGCGCGCAGGTTGTGCCCGGCTCCCGCGTACTCGCCCACTATGTGGGGGTGGCGTTCTCAACCGGTGAAGAGTTTGACGCCTCGTGGAACCGGAATGAGCCGCTGCCGTTCCAGGTGGGTGTGGGTCAGGTGATCCGCGGCTGGGATGAGGGCCTGATCGGGATGAAGGCCGGTGGCCGCCGCCGCCTCGAAATCCCGGCTGATATGGCCTACGGTGATCGCGGTGCCGGCAGTGCTATCGCCCCGGGAGAGTCCCTGATTTTCGTGGTTGACCTATTAGAGGTTCGTTAACCACAGTCCGTCTAAAAGTAAAGGTGCTTTCGCTGCTGCGTCCTGCCTGAGCCAACCGGCTTTGGCGGGACGCAACCGTTTTGTAGGCGCCCGCCCCTGCCCTTTCGGGTGGAAACCGTAGAATGGTGGGTATGGAAGAACTCTTCAGGGTGTACCATCTGCTGGCGTGCAGCCCCCGTTACGGTATTTCACGCACCGAATTTTTGGGTGCGCTCGGTATTAGGGTGGGGCGTGATGATACGCTCAGCCCATCGCAGGAGCAGGAGTTTGAGCGCGCGAAGAAGGCGCTGCGTGATGCGGGTATTCCGCTGGTGAATACAGAAACCGGCGGGGACCGGTTACAGGTGGGGCCGAACCCGCTCACCGGGTGGGATATGACCGTTGAGGATTACCGGGTGCTCGATACTCTGTGCAAAGGCTGGTACGGTACGGACCTGGAAGACAGCGCCCGCCGCATCCTGCGGAAGGTGGCCGCGAGCGTGCCGAACCTGCAGCATGTTAAAAAGCTGCACTCCCACGCTGAGCCGCTGACCCGCATCCGTTTTCAGGATGACCCGTACCTGGAGGAGATTTTTTCGGCACTGGCCGAACATAAAAACGTCTCAGTCTCCTACCAGAATTACAGTGGTGCCCGGCGTCAGAGCACCCTCTCGGTGTGGGGTGTGGGGCACCGTTACGGCAACTGGTATTTCGTGGGTTTTGACTCCTCGAAGGCACAGCCGCGAGCCCAGCAGCAGGGTTTCACATACCGGCTCTCCCGCATGGGGTCTTTAACGGTTCTTAAGACCGGGCCGAAGGCGTTCACGGCGGCGCCTGCGCAGTTCAGCATGGCTGATTCTCTTGACCGGCTGGGCCGGTGGCAGAACAGCACCCTCACCGTTGAGGACGCCCGCACCGGGCAGCAGTTTACGGTACCTTCTTACGGGACAGTTGAGACCGCAACCGACGCCATCAGCAACGGCTGGCGTATACCGCACGCGGAGGATAATGAGCACCAGCGCACGGTTCGGCAGGTGCAGCAGCGTATCCTGCGTGAGCTGCAGCAGGCGCATGAGCACCCTGCTAAGGCCCCAAGCGGGTGGAAGAAAAACACAACCCGCGATAGGCCTGATGCGGTAGATAAGCTGATTGACGCGCTTTTGACGTTGCACTGTGTGCAGGCCACCGGTGAGCAGAGCCTGAAAACTATTGGTGCCGCCCTGGCGGTAGATACCGGCAAACCGAAGAAACTTCTTGATGCGTTCCGGGCGGTTGAGGCGCACTACGACCGTCACGTACCGGAGGATTCTTTACCGTTTGAGCGGGGTTTTGACGACCCGCAGACCAATCACAAGGGTGCGCACCTGGTGGAGTACCTGCCGTTGGAGGCGGGGCACCAGCTGTACGCGGGGGTTGCTTTCTCAGACGTGGAACTTGCCCTGTTAGTGTTCAGCCTGGATGCGGCACAGCATATTCTGGGCCGCAGCGAACAGCTGAGCAGGTTACGGGATACTATCGCCAACAGTTATGGCGACCGCGCCGGTGAGCTTTCCCGCGCTTTAAGTTTCCGCCCGGACGCACCGTGGCGTACTGAGATCCTGGAGGCGCTCGCATCGTCCCGGGCGTTACGCATCCGGTACGGGGATCAGGATTTTGAGCGGGTGATCGACCCGTATGGGCTGGTGTTCATGTATAACCAGTTCTACCTGTATGCGTTCTGCCGAACTTCTGCCGGGCGTGTGGGGCAGCGGGATGCGTGGCGTAATTTTAGGCTCAGCAGTATCACGCATCTTGAGGATGCTGGCCCGGCGCACCCGCGAACCCCGCCTGCTCACGCGCACACCCCGGAGCAGTGGAGTCGGGCCCAGCAGTTCGACGAAGATAACCCGTTCGCTCTTTTGCGGGTGCGGGTGGAGGCGCTGGGCAGCCCCGGCTCTTCTGCGGTGAAGGAGGCCTGCCGCCGCCTGCTGAGGGTCAGTTCGCACGCTGTTGCGCTTGATGCGGCTAAACCGAACAGCCCTAAAGTATTTCATCGGGTGCATTATTTTCCGGGGGAGCGGCGGCA
>ERZ773056.363-NODE-363-length-24040-cov-17.018720_pt1 | contig 24040 bp, 22 predicted proteins | sample MGYA00580857_ERZ773056 | MGnify/ENA primary metagenome ERZ773056 (study PRJEB29015, sample SAMEA2737996) | human oral metagenome | biome: human oral; feature: human-associated habitat; material: dental | place: China | collected 2114 ... | reverse complement strand
AGCTTATAAAAGACGCTTTAAGATTATGATACCCCAGCCTTGAAAGTGCCGAATTATGCATATTTATATAGCTTTCTATAAGTATAAATATAAACCTGTAAATAAGATTCATAAGCTCAACTATAAGTTTAGGTATGTGCATATTTCTTAAAGCATTTATTATCTCATAAGGCATTGTTGAAAGTATCAAACTTTGCATAATACTTATACAGGCAAGCACTTTGATTACAAGTTTTGCAGTGTCTGTAAGCTGCTCTTTTGAAGTATAGATATAAAGGCTGCCGATTTTTATATAAAATTCTCCAAAGGGTTTAAAAGAAAACCCAAGGGCAATACCTATACCGGCTAGAATTATAAAGCTTATAGGCGCTAAGAGTATTGAAAGATATTCCCTAAAAGGTGTTCCTCCAAGTTTTACGCTTATGAAAAACATTCCGAGAAGTACATAAGCGGATACATAAACATTGTTAAATATTATCGTTAAAATAAGTGTTATTAAAGCAGATATAAGTTTGTATTCCGGATTTATAGTTTTAAGTTTCGAATGAAAAGCATATAAATCTATGGAAAAACCGCTGCCATGTTGATGAGCCATATAAAATCCCTCATAAAAAAATAACTGTCTACTTAGGGTATTTATAGGTGTAAATGTAAATCCACCCGGTAAAACGATCCCTTTGTAAAGACAGCTGTGTTATAAGCACTGTTGTTATAAGTTAAATTATTTTATAAATATTAAGATAATGCTACCTTAACCCACCGTCTAAAGCCGGTGGGTTAAGGTAGTATTATTTCAATGAATACATAAAGATGTAAAGTAAAAAATCGGCAGGACTTCGGTCTTTGGGATCGAGAAAGCCGAGGTCCGATATATAGCGGAAATAATAAAAACCACGTATATAGCATATATAACATAGATGTGTCCTGACTTAAAATCCGATATATAAACCTTGAATTAATAAACTCGGTATCTATATCGGAAGATCTTGCCTTCCCGATTCGCTGCAATATAAAAAATATATAAACAAGAAAACAGTGGCATAATAAGATCTGTTACTTATTACAGTAGCGTCCCTGTGTGGGATTTTCACCCAACTTCCTATGCAAAAGCATAAAATCTATGTATATTGAGAAAAATATTATCATAAGACGGTAGTAAAAGCAAGAATACTTAATAAACAAATTTTAAGGTCTGTTTTATAAATGATTCATCATATTTACATAAAATTTATATTTCAAGTAAAAAAATACTGCTGTACTGATTAAAGAACATAATTAATACAACAGTTTTTCTATGAATATAGTTTATAAAATTACAAAACTTATAATTACCACCTTGTAGTGTCCTCGGTTTGATTAAAGTGGGCAACGGATTGATTGCCGACCTTGTCACTTACATGTACATCCAAACTTCCGAATTTGTCAAGATTGAAGGTTGCCTCATTGTTCGCCTCATTAACATTAAGAGGATCAACTCTTAAACCGTTTGGAGTAGTGGCATATATTGAAGATATGTCGATACCTGACTGGCTGTCTTCAAAAGAAACCAAAACCTCGGAATTTTTTCCGACCTGTGTAACTTCACCTTGAATTACCGGAGGTTCTTCATCTATTGAGCCTACATTTTCATAGGCAGCATCACTCATACCGTTAAGTCCGTAAACTACAGCGGATATTCCGCCGTTTTTATCCAAAGTTGCGGTATAGATTATGGAAGTGCCTGTTTCTTCTTTGTTAAGTTCCAAAGGTTTGTTGTTAAAAAGTACCTCAAGATTTTTTATGGGGTAGAATTTATTAAGTTTTATGGTTAATGCTACATTCTTAAAATTATGTTCATCGACAACTTCCAAATCAATATTCGGTCTGGAGGTGGCAAGGAAGAAGATAATTAAGTTAATAATTACAAAAGGTATCCCATAGAAAAGTAAGAAATTACCTATTGAAATCCTTCCTCCGTTTTGCCTTTGTTGTCTTGAATTTGAACTTCTGGAATATTGTGCCATATAAAATCCTTTCTGATATAAGCGGAATAGGGGCTCTAAAACAATACACAGCCCTTGCTTGCTACATTTTACAACATAAAGAACAAAATATCAATTCCGGCATTCATCTTCATTCAATTTATAAATAAAATTTAAGTTACAGTTAAGGCAGTTTAGATATATATGTATAATATACCAAATGAAAGCTTGCTTTCAGGCGTATATTATACATATATATCTAACAGGCTACTGCCGGCATTCATCTTCGTCTAATTTATGGATAAAAATTAAACATTTTCAGTTTTTATGACGAAGATGAATGACCTGCCTGAGCTGTAACAAAATTAAACATTTTCAGTTTTTATGACAAAGATAAATAAGCCTGACAAACTGTAACTCATTAGTGAACCAAGTTGCCCAAAATACCGAAAGAGATAAGCATCATAATTATACTCGCCATAAACACTCCCACGGTTATAGCTGCAAGAGCTTTTTTCCTGTCCATATTGAGCATGGCTGCAACCAATGCCCCTGTCCATGCTCCGGTTCCCGGAAGCGGTACTCCTACAAATATCACCAAGCCCCAAAATCCGTACCTTTCTATAGAACCTTTATTCTTATCAACTTTTTTATATATCCAATTAGCAAATTTCTTAAATAAGCCTATCCTGCTGTTTTGCATTTTAGAAATAACGGTTTCAATCAAATATATTATGAAGGGAATAGGTAACAGGTTGGCTATTATAGAAATAACATAACTTTCCCAAGGCGGAAGCCCTAAAAGAGTGGCGGCTATAAGTCCTCCCCTAAGTTCAAGTATAGGCATAAGTGATATAACAAATACTATACACTGCTTTCCTAAGGGTAGGGCTAAAAGACCGGATAATGCCCCGATAATAGACTGTGCCAGTTTTTCTGCCATATATTACACCTCTTTATCCTTGGAAATATTCTCTATACTCAGCACTTTTTGCACCGCCTCATATAAATTCTTTGCTGTGTAGTCAGGCTTTGCATCGTATTTGTTGTCTTTGCCGGCTAACCCCGTCATTACCAGAACGGACTTAAGCCCTGCCCTTTTGGCAAGCTCTATATCCATACTGCTGTCTCCTATCATATAAGAAGAAGCTAAGTCTATATTGAATTTATCCTTGGCAAGCTCTATCATGCCGGTTTTGGGCTTTCTACATTCACAATCTATCTTATATAGAGGATTCTCTTCCGGATAACCTTTATCGGGATGGTGAGGGCAGTAAAAAATGTCATCTAAAAATACGCCTTCCTTACCAAGAAGTGTTTTTAACTTTTTGTGAATATAATCTATATCGCCGATATCACATAAACCTCTGGCAACAGCCGGCTGATTGGTAATAACTATTGCCAGCAAACCTGAAGAATTAATCGCTCGTATCGCCTCTATGACACCGTCTTCAAGCAATAGATCCTCCGCCTTATATATAAAGTCATTTAATTTATTTATAGTGCCGTCTCTGTCAAGGAATATGGCTGATTGCTTATTGGAAAGATTCTTTCTTTCGATCAAGCCGGCATCAAGCTCGGCAACAGCTTTCTCAATCCTGTCCACAGTACCGACATCTTTTACATATTCAGGAGACTTATAAGCATATATTGCCTCACCGGACGTTGCCATAGCGGCAAGTATGTCTTTTTCAAAGTCGGTTTTGACCGCCTCGCTTACTTTGTCGCATACAGTTTTATCAAGTATGTAGATACCGGCATTGACCATATTATCATACCAATAGTCTCTTTTATTATTTTTTGAGTCAAAGCAAACAACCCTCTCATCTGCGTCGGTCTCAACCAGATCGGAGTCATAGGGGTGAGCATTGGGATGGGCAAATAAAGTAACTTTGGCTTTTTTTGCCTTATGGAAGGCTTCCATCTTATCTATATCTATGTCAAAGAAGATATCACCGAATACCAGTAAAAAGTACTCATCACTGAGCTTATCCTTTAAATAGTAAAAAGCACCTGCTGTACCGAGGGGTTTTTCTTCGAGAATATAGTCTATATTAACACCGAATTTTTCACCGTTTCCAAAATATTCCGTAATCTTTTCACCCAAATGCCCTATGATCATAGTGATATCAACTATGCCATATCTTTTAAGCTCTTCTATCTGCCATAAGAGTAAGGGCTTTTCTTTTATAGGTATCATAGGCTTTGGAATTTCACCCTTGGTTAAACTTTCAAGTCTGGTTCCTTTTCCGCCTGCCATTATGACTGCTTTCATAAAAATAATTCCTTTCTGTACACTCATATTGAATAATAGAATAAACTATAGCATATACACATACTCTAATCAATAAATACAGGGTAAAATAATATTTTTATATGCCAAATATATGAAAAGCACTTGTAAATATATAAAAATATGTTATCTTTAGTGTAGAAATTTAAATAAGAAATACATTGATAAACAAGGGGGGTATATACAATGAAGTTTTTTATTGATACTGCAAATTTGGAGGATATCAAAAAAGCCAATGATATGGGCGTGATTTGCGGTGTTACTACCAATCCGTCTCTGATTGCAAAAGAGGGAAGGGATTTTAATGAAGTTATAAAAGAAATTACGGCAATAGTGGACGGACCTATAAGCGGGGAAGTTAAAGCCACAACTGTAGATGCAGAAGGAATGATTGAGGAAGCAAGAGAAATTGCAAAAATTCACAAGAATATGGTGGTGAAAATTCCTATGACAGTTGAAGGATTAAAGGCTTGCAAGGTATTGAGCAAGGAGGGAATCAAGACCAATCTTACATTGGTATTCAGTGCCAATCAAGCTCTTCTTGCAGCCAGAGCGGGTGCCACCTATGTATCTCCGTTTTTAGGACGTTTGGATGATATAAGCACAAGAGGAGTTGACTTAATAGAGGAAATTGTGCAAATATTTAAAGCTGCAAGTTTAGACACACAAATAATATGTGCAAGTATACGTAATCCTATGCATGTAACTGATTGTGCACTTGCAGGGGCGGATATAGCGACCGTACCGTATAATGTTATTGAGCAAATGGTTAAACATCCGCTTACAGATATAGGAATAAAGAAATTCCAGGCAGATTATAAAGCGGTATTCGGTGAGTAGGATACTTAATTAAACTAAAAAAACTGTTACAAATGTAAAGTGAGGTTTGTAGATTTGTAGCAGTTTTTTGCATTGAAATAATGCTACCGCAATCCCACCGGCTTTAGACGGTAGGTTAAGGTAGTATAAGAAAAAACAATAGGGCAGGGACTGCCCGAATTAACGCCTGTGGAGATAGTAGGTTGCGAGGTCAGCGAAGCAGGAAGCCCATAGGCTTTAGACTATGGGCAGTTCACAAGCAACGGCTGATATTATTTTTAGAGTGAAAGTATAAGAGTATTAAAGGAAAGGGCTTATAATGGAGGGCATTGACAGCAAACAAAGCAGTTTGGAAAGTGACAAGCGAAATACTTCTGTAGATATAATTAAAGGTCTTGGGATATTCTGCATGGTATTCGGACACAGCGGTTTCCCTTATATACATTTTGTATATTTATTTCATATGTCAATTTTTTTTATAGCTGCCGGATATTGTTATAAACAATCTAATTCCGATACAACCTCTTCCACTGTAAAGTTTATAAAAAGAAAGATAAGTACACTGTGGTTTCCCTTCGTTGTATGGAATGTGATATACAAAATGTTGCATAACTTCTTTATTGACATTAATATTTATACAAATAATCCGGAAATATTAATGTTCGGGCAATGCAACAGTGTAAGTTCATATATGACAATAAAGGAGATGGCAATAAATGCAGCCAAGTCGTTTTTATTTTACGGTGGAACGCAAATGGGCGGAGCACTTTGGTTTTTGAGGACATTAATGGAAGTGTCTGTTCTGTATTGCTGTTTTGATCTGGTATTAAAAAAATTATTTGATAAAAAATACAGCCTGCTCCTACAAGGGCTGATTTCTATATTATTTTTGTTAATAGGATATCTGCTTAATGTAAATGAACTATATTTGTGGGGATTCGGAAGAACTATGACATCTTATTGTCTGTTCTATATTGGCTGTATCTGTAAGTCGAGTAAAATATTAAATAAAGAAAGAAAACTTATAACACATCTTATGTTGCTGCTGATAAGTTTTTTTATTCTTTGGACTATGGACAGCAGATTGAGTATAAATCTTGACCGTAATTCTTATAATGATCCTTTTTCATTAATTGCAGCATCATTTATCGGATGGCAGTTTTTATATGAAATTGCGGAATTTATTAAAAGAATAGAAATAATTAAAAAGTTTTGGATAATTATCGGCAAGAATACCCTGGCAATAGTGGTCTTACATTTTCTGTGTTTTAAAGTTGTAAGCTATATCAGGGTCATTGTAAAAGGTGAACCAAAGTTTATAGTGGCAGCTTTTCCGGTTATATATTCTGACGGTATCTGGTGGTTTGCATACTTGATGACCGGGGTATTATTACCTGTTTTACTTAATGTACTATGGGAAAAATTATTCAAGTATATCAATGAAAATATGGCATTCGGCAAAGTGCCTAATTAAGCATATATTCGTTGATATATGATTTTATATATGATAGAATGTTTGGATAGTTGCACAGATGCGGCTTAGTATAAGAAGAGGTGATTATTGTGAAGATTTCAGTTGTTATGGCTGTATATAACGGAGAAAAATATATAGAAGAGCAATTGATGTCTATTTTATCACAAAGTATCATGCCTGATGAACTTATAATACAGGATGACGGCTCAAGCGACTCTACAACAGATAAAATTCAAAGTATCACAGAAAAAAGCGATGTCAGTGTAAAGCTTATAAAGAACAAAGAGAATCTGGGTTTTTCAAAAAATTTTATAACTGCAATAAGTGCCGCATCGGGTGAATACATCTTCCTTTCCGATCAGGATGATATATGGAAAAAAGATCGGATAAAAAGAGCCTTGAGTGTTATGGAAGACAATGAGAATATATTGGCTTTGTCATCTGCTTTTGATTTAATCGATGAGGATGGAGTCGTAATAAAAAAAGCTGACAACAGCAAAAAACTTGTAAATATATCTCAAAAGGAGTTTATAAAACATCCTAAATTCCCGGGCATGGCTATGGTTTTTAAAAAGGAACTATGGGAGTATTTACAACATAACGAAAAAGTTGATTGGGAGTCGGGTATTGCACATGACTGGGCTATTAATTATGTAGCTTTAAAAAAGCGTGGAATGTATAAGCTGGAAGAATCCCTGCTTTGTTATAGGCAGCACAGCTTTAATACCTTCGGAACTGCAATGGCAGGCGGCTTTAATCAAAAGGATAAGCGAATAAAGCTTATAAAAAGTCTTATGGATAATGCAAGAGGTATTAAAGCCGAGTCTCAAAGTGAAGAAAAGTTACTTGAAGGCATTGTAAGCTTTAATGAAAAAAGAATACATTTTTATGAGCATGACCGCTTGCTGAGGCTTCTGCTGCATGAGTTTGCTCATATGAAGTATATATCGCTCAGGTCAATCATGGGTGATATATATACGAATTTGAGGGGAAGGAACAGATAAAGTTGGATATAGGAGTTGTATTGGTGACATACAATAGGGCGGACAAATTAAAAAAAGCCCTTGAGTCATATGAAAAACAAAGGTTCAAACCTAAGTATATTTATGTGGTAAATAATAACAGTACGGATAGTACCGCTGATTATCTTAAGACCTGGGAAAGTGCCGATTCCGATATAGAGCATAAGGTTTTTTCTTTGGAAAAGAATATCGGCGGTAGCGGAGGCTTTCATTATGGACTGTCACTTGCCCAAGATACGGATATTGACTGGGTATGGCTTTCAGATGATGATGCATATCCCGATGAGTGCTGTTTGGAATATATGAAGGATTACATTCTTGCCGATAAAGAAAAAGATGTATCCGCAATATGCAGTTTGGTTTGGAGCAATGGTGATATTGATACATGGCATAGAAGAAGGTTTAATAAAAAATTCGGCATCATAAGGGAAGAAAGAATAGATAAAAGAGAGTATGAAGATAACTTTGAGCTTGATCTTCTTTCTTATGTAGGGGTACTTATAAAAAAAGAAAGCCTGTTGTCCGCAGGCTTGACAAGGGAAGAGTTTTTTATAGCCTATGATGACAGTGAACATAGTATAAGACTGAGAAAAGAAGGTAAGATAATTTGCATTCCCAAGGCAGTGGTAGTACATGATGCAAAGCCGGAAAGCCCTGCTGCGGTTTCATGGAAAAAATACTATGTTATCAGAAATAAAATATATAGTTACAGAAAGCATTTCGGATATATACAAAGTCATATTTTAGCATGGTATTACAGACTTAAGAATGCCAATAAAAAAGCTCTTAATGAAATGACTAAAAAAGCTGTTAAGGCGGCTTTTAAGGGGGAGTTAGGAGTGGATGATGTATATAAGCCGGGGTGGAAGTGAGTTTATGACGAAAAAAATAAAAGCCAGACTTAATACTTTTAACTACTATATCCCCTTATTATCGGAACTTATAATAAGAGATATAAAACTGAAGTATAGAAAAAGTTTTTTGGGATATTTGTGGAGTATACTAAGTCCTCTTATGACAATGTCCATCATGCTGATAGTATTTTCCAATATATTCAGATTTGATATAGAACATTATGCAGTGTATCTGATAATAGGGCAAATAGTATTTAATTATATTTCGGAATCAAGCAATATAGCAATGTGGTCAATTACCAGTAATGCAGCCCTGCTTAAAAAAACATATGTTCCAAAGTATATTTTTACTTTTTCTAAAATATGCAGTTCTTTTTTGAATATGATATTTACTTTGGGAGCGCTTTTGATAGTTTGCATGTTAAGTCAAATAAGGATAAACATATATATGTTATTTATTCCCGTAATATTATTGCAGATTTATATATTCAGTATAGGATTGGGACTTTTTATTGCACAGGCTACGGTGTTTTTCAGAGATATAAAGTATATATATACAGCCTTTTTAACTGCCTGGATGTATGCCACTCCTATATTTTATCCTATAAAAAGCGCATCAATTCCGGTACAGGTATTTATAAGATACTTCAATCCGCTATATTCCTATATAACACAGTTTAGGCTTATAGTGCTGGAGGGCGTATTTCCTGATTATAAGTTAATTATATATGGATTTGTTGTTGCTTCGGTTTCAATGCTGTTAGGTTCCATATGCTTTATATACAATCAGGATAAATTCATCCTTTATATATAATATTGAAAAGGAACAAAAGAATGCAGCATACAGAGAAAATAATTAATTTAAAGGATGTTACGGTAAGATTTAACAAGGCATCGGAGAACATCAATAACTTAAAAGAGTATTTTGTTAAATTGGTAAAACGGGAACTTATGTTTGAAGAGTTCTTAGTATTACAAAATATAAATTTAGAAGTGAAGAAGGGAGAAGCATGGGGTATAGTGGGAACTAACGGCTCGGGCAAGTCGACCCTGCTTAAGCTGATATGTGGGATATTCAAACCATATAAGGGCAGTGTTCAAGTTGAGGGAAGGGTAGCACCTTTGATAGAGCTTGAGGCGGGTTTTGATGAGGACTTGACAGCCAGAGAAAATATATTTTTAAATGGAGCGATATTAGGTTATAACAGAAAGGATATGCAAAAGCACTTTGATGAGATCGTAGAGTTTTCGGGCTTGGGAGATTTTTTAGATATACCGATAAAAAACTATTCCTCAGGTATGGCGGCAAGACTCGGTTTTTCAATCGCAACCGCAGTAGACCCCGACATATTGATATGTGATGAGGTGCTTGCTGTCGGAGACTATCTTTTTCAAAAAAAGTGTGAGAAAAAGATGAATGAGTTAAGAGATAAGGGTGCAACTCTGCTTTATGTCTCTCATGCCATAGAATCTGTTAAAGATGTGTGTGATCATGCACTGTGGTTAAGTGAGGGTAAGATTGTTATGAAAGGCAGTGTAGATACCGTTTGTGACAGCTATATGGAGCAAAGAAAATAATTATGAAGAAAGGCTGTATAAACTTACAGTAAGGTGATAGTAATGGTAATAACACAGACTCCTTTTAGAATGTCTTTTTTTGGAGGAGGCACGGATTTTAAGGAATTTTATGAAGAACACGGAGGAAGTGTAATATCCACTTCTTTTGATAAGTATTGTTATGTAACGGTAAGACATTTACCGAGATTTTTTGATTATGCAAACCAAATTACATACAATGTAATAGAAAGAACCAACAGTGCGGACGAAATAGAGCATCCGGCTGTCAGAGAGGCAATGAAATACCTTGATATGCATGAACTTAGGGTTGTGTATGAGGCGGATCTGCCGGCAAGGTCAGGGCTTGGTACCAGCAGTTCTTTTGCGGTAGGTTTATTAAATGCTTTTTACGCACTTAAGGGAAAATATGCCGATAAAAGGAAATTGGCAGATGATGCCATATATCTGGAAAGAGTACTTTGCAATGAAAGCGGAGGAATACAGGATCAAATAGCAGCTTCATTCGGCGGTTTTAACAGAATCGACTTTGATGCGGACGGATACAGGGTAAGACCGGTCATAATATCCAAAGAAAGAAAAGAGCAATTAAATAAAAACCTGATGCTCTTCTTTACAGGATTTTCAAGATTCTCAAGCGATATTGCCGATAATCAAAAGGCTGCTACAAAGGATAAGACGGCACAGCTTAATGAAATGAAGGAACTGGTTGATGAATCCGAAAAGATATTAACTTCAAAGACCGATCTTGCAGAGTTCGGAAAATTACTTGATTATACATGGAAGTTAAAAAGAGGAATTACCAAAGCCATATCCAATGACAGTATAGATGCTTTATACAAAAAAGCCATAGATGAAGGGGCTGTAGGCGGAAAGCTTCTCGGAGCCGGCGGCGGCGGATTTATGCTTTTTTATGTGGAAGAAGACAAGCAGGAAAAGGTAAAAGAGGCACTTAAACAATTATTGTATGTACCGTTTGAGTTTGAAACAGGCGGAACACGTATAATGTACTATAGACCTGAAGAGTTTGACTTGGACAGTGTAGTAAAAAGATAGGTAAAACAGGAGGTATAACTAATGAGCAAAGTAGCGTTAATTACAGGAATTACAGGTATGGTAGGTTCGCATTTATGTGATTACTTACTGGAAAATACAGATTGGGAAGTTTACGGTGTGTGCAGATGGAGAAGTCCTATGGACAATGTTCAGCACTTGATAGACCGTGTAAATAAGAAGGACAGAGTATATTTTGAATATGCGGATTTAAATGATCAGGTTTCTTTGTTACATGTACTTAAAAAATGCAAGCCGGACTATATATTCCACCTTGCGGCACAAAGCTATCCTATGACAAGCTTTACAGCACCGATAGATACTATGAATACCAATATTTTGGGAACCTCAAGACTTTTGGAGTCGGTAAGAATTTTAATGGATGAGGATAAGGAATATAAGCCCGTTATACATGTATGTGCTTCATCGGAAGTATTCGGTAAGATACCGGCAGATAAAAAACCTGAAGACGGCATAGATGAGGACTGCCCTTTCCATCCGGCATCACCTTATGCAATCTCTAAAGTAGGTACGGATCTTCTCGGAAGATATTATGCGGAAGCTTTCGGAATGACGGTTATGACAACACGTATGTTTACACATACCGGACCAAGAAGAGGTGATGTATTCCATGAGTCTACATTTGCCAAGCAAATAGCCATGATAGAGGCAGGACTTATCCCTCCTGTGGTAAAGGTAGGTAACTTAAAGTCTCTCAGAACTTATGCGGATGTAAGAGATGCGGTAAAGGCATACTATATACTTGTAACACATAATCCTATAGCAGGAGAGTACTATAATATAGGCGGTACATATACCTGTGAAGTGGAGGATACATTAAACGCGTTGATCAATATGTCAACAATGAAGGATCAGATAAAGGTTGAGGTGGATCCCGAGCGTTTAAGACCTATAGATGCGGATCTGCAAGTTCCCAATTGCAGTAAGTTTACAAAGCATACAGGTTGGAAGCCTGAGATAAGTTTTGAAAAAACTATGTCGGATCTTCTTAACTATTGGAGAGACAGAGTTAAGAACGGCACTGAATTCTTAACCAGATAAACGGAGGACAAAAACATGAAAATAGCAGTATTGGGGGCGGGAGTTTCCGGACTTACGGCAGCAAGACTACTGAAAGATAAGGGGCATGAAGTAACCGTATACGAGAAAGAGTCAACTCCGGGAGGACTTGCAAGAACCAGGTATACACAAGGTTATCTTTATGATCCTCATGGCGGTCATATATTCAACTCAAAGCATCCTGAGGTTGTAGACTGGGTATTCTCGGTACTTCCGAAGGAGAAGTGGCAGTTTACCGAAAGAAATGCAAAGGTATTTTTCAACGGCACCTATGTGTCATATCCTTTTGAGTTATCCTTATGCGAGCTTGATATAGATGATGCGGTAGAATGTGTACATGACTTTATATTATCCAAAGAAGGTCCGGAGCCTACTAATTTCAGAGACTGGCTTACATGGAATTTCGGTAAGGCAATAGCGGATGCTTATATGATACCGTATAATGAAAAGATATGGGCATATCCGCTTGAAGACATGGAAACTGAGTGGATGCAGGGGAAAATGCCGCTACCGACCAAAAAAGAAATGATAAAGTCAATGTTACTTAAAAATCCGAAAGAAAGGAAGATGCCGCACTCTACCTTCTACTATCCTATAGACGGCGGAATACAGAGTATGGTCAATGCCATAGCACAAGGCTTAACAATAAAGTATGATGCGCCGATAAGCAGCATAGAAAAGACCGATAAGGGTTGGAGAATCAACGGTGAGGGCGAATTCGACAGAGTAATATCAACAATACCTCTACCTGAACTTCCTCAAGTTATGGAACTTCCTGAAAATATATGTGCTCATATTAAGGATCTGAAATTCAACAGCTTGACTACCATGCTGTTTAGCTGTCCTAAGACGGATATAACCTGGTTATATGTACCGTCTCACGATTATCGTTCACACAGAGTAGGCTATCAAAGTACACTTACTCCCAATTACGGACCGAGTAAAGATGAAGGCTGCGGAGCTTTGGAGATTATAGGCAAGCAGTTTGATATAGCCCCCGATTTTGCCGACAGAAAGGATATACTGCCGGAAGAACTGGGCTTTAAGAAGGTTATAGACAGTGAATTTACAAAGTATGCCTATGTAATACATGATAAGAATTACAGGAAAAATGTTACCGCTATAAGGTCATATTTTGAAAATGATAAGACTTTCAAAATTCTCGGCAGATGGGGCACATGGAATTACAAGAACATGGACTTATGTATGCTTGATGCCATGAACCTTGTCAAGGAGCTGTCATAATGCTTATAGAGATAATTGAACCTTCATTTGTATTTACAGATGACAGAGGTACACTGGTACAGCTGGTCAGAGACGGATATAAACAATTTAATATAATTACCTCTAAGGAAAATGTTCTTAGGGGTAATCATTACCATAAATTAAACAGGGAAGCTTTCTATATAATAGACGGTGAGTTTGAGTTGCATGTGGAAAAAGACGGAGTATCGGAAGATTATACTTTTAGATCCGGTGATATGTTTGCTATTCCGCCTTATGTTATGCACAGCTTTAATTTCACCAAGTCAACCGTACTTGCAAGTATGTATGATTTGGGCGTAGAGCTTGCAGACGGAAGTAAAGATATTTACAATGAATAAGTAAAAGGAGAGATAGTAATGGATACCAAGTTTGTAGCAAGGGAAGTTATATTTGAGAACTTATTCAAAAGATATTCTAAGCTGGAGTCATGTAAAGAACAGATTGCAAAAGCATTTGAGATATTAAAAGAAGTTTGTGTAAATAAGGGTTGCCTGTATGTTGCAGGTAATGGCGGAAGTGCGGCAGACAGTGAGCATATAGTCGGGGAACTTATGAAGTCATTTATGGCAAAAAGACCGATAAGTGATGAACTTGCCGATAAACTTAAAGCGATGTACGGCGAAGAAGGAGAGACACTCGGAAAAGACCTTGAAGGCGGTTTTAGAGCGGTTTCACTGCCCTCTTTGGTTTCATTGGCTACTGCAATAATTAATGATGTAAACAGTGGAGTAATATTTGCACAAATGCTTAACTCCATAGGTATAGAAGGCGATGTATTTTTAGGAATAAGTACTTCGGGTAATTCCAAAAATGTAGTCAATGCGGCAATGGTGGCAAAGGCTAAGGGACTTAAGGTAATAGCTCTTGTAGGGCAAAAAGAATGTAAACTTGATAAAATAGCGGATGTGGTTATACATGCACCTGAGGCGGAAACATATAAGATTCAGGAATTGCATTTGCCTATATATCATGCATTGTGTTCTATGCTTGAATCGGAATTTTTTGCATAAGTTTAAGAAAGGATAAAGATATGTACTTAATTGTAGGGGCAAACGGCTTTTTAGGAAACTATTTGATACAAAGTATTCTTGAATTAACGGATGAGAAGATAATTGCGGCAAGTACTAAAGTTCCTGAAAATACGGATAGAGTAGAATGGATGGAATGTAATATATTGCAAGATGAGCAGTTTTGTGCTTTGGTGGATAAGGTAAAGGATGATAAGAATCTTAAAGTTATATTTTTAGCGGCCTTTCATCATCCCGATAAGGTTGCGGAAAATCCGGAGTATGCTTGGAATGTTAATGTTACAACATTGTCTAAATGTGTAAACAAACTTTCGTTTGCAAGCAGGCTGTTCTATGCCTCTACAGACAGTGTATATGGAAACAGTATCGAGCATTATCATTTCAAGGAAGAAGACATACTTTCTCCGGTAAACATATACGGAAAGAACAAAGCGGCAGCGGAGGCTATTATCCGTTACAGCGGATTTAATGTAGTAAGATATCCGTTTTTAATAGCTCCGAGTTTGGTTAAGGGCAAGGAACATTTTTATGACCACATCGTTAATTCTTTAAAAGCGGGAAAGGAAGTGGAGATGTTTTGTGATTCCTATCGCTCCTCACTTAACTTTAAGACCGCTGCCGAGCTTATGATCAAGCTTTGTGAACTTCCGAGTAAGGTGCCGGCTATACTTAATGTGTGCGGAGATGATGATTTGTCGAAGTATGACATAGGACTTATGATTGCGGATAAATTCGGCTTTGATAAAAAACTTGTAAAGCCGATATATATGAATGATAATACGGGAGAAATATTTAAAAGTGCAAGAGCATTGTCCACCCTTATGGACAATACTAAAGTCAAGAAAATACTTAGGCTGGATACTATAAAATTTGAATTATATTAGGAGTGTATAGAGTATGGGAGAATTTAATTCAGTATCAATATTACTGCCTACATTAAACGAAACTTTTTCGTTTATAGAGACTGTAAAAATTATACTTGAAGAATGTGATAAAAAGGATCTGCACGAATTTATAGCAATAGTGTGCGAGAGGACGGAAAAAGAAAGCCTGAGATCCATAGAAGAGGCTAAGCTTATGTCTGAAAAAGAGGGAGTTCCCCTGCACATTCTTTATCAAACCAAGCCCTTTGCAGGCGGTGCGGTGCAGGACGGCATGGATATGGCAACAGGCAGTCATACTATTATGATGGCACCGGATCTTGAAACGGATCCTCACAGCGTGAAGGAATTCATAGAGATGGCAAAAAAGTACCCTGATGACATGATTACGGCATCCAGATGGAAGAAGAAGGGAAACTTTGCAGGTTATAACAAGGTGAAGTTCGTACTTAACTTTTTATTCCAAAAAATCTTTTCTTTATTTTACGGAGTAAAGCTTACCGACATCACCTTCGGATACAGGCTTGCACCCACCAAGCTTTTTCAATCGATAGCCTGGGAGGAGTTAAGACACCCCTTCTTCCTTGAAACGGCACTAAAGCCTATCTGTCTGGGAGTAAAGATACATGAGATTTCTTCAGGCTGGGCGGCAAGACAGGAGGGAGAGTCCCAAAACTCACTTTTGCAGACTTTCAAGTACCTTAAGATTGCATTCAAGGTAAAGTTTGAAAAGAAAAAAAACTTGCTAAAGGAAACGGTTAAAGATGATAGTAAATCTGATAAAGAAGTATAAAGAACTCATACTGTACGGGATTTTCGGGTTGGGAGCCACGTTAGTAAATATAATAGCATTTTACTTACTCAGAAAGGGCGGTATATCACTTATACCGTCCAATTGTCTTGCATGGTTTTTTGCATTTGTATTTGCCTTTGTAACCAATAAAGTGATAGTATTCGGAAGCACCGATTGGAAAAGCGGTAAGGCGGTATATGAATTGATTACATTTACGGCGGCAAGACTCGGAACTTTGGTAGTTGATACGGCAATGATGTATGCGATGGTTGATTTGATGAAAATAGATGATTTGATTTCAAAAGTCGTAGTAAATATAGTGGTGATTATAATCAACTACGTTTTAAGTAAGTTTGTAATATTTAATAAAAAAGAAGGTTTAAGGAATTAGAGCGGTATGAAGTGGATTAGGAGTAAGATCAATAAAAATACAATAGGCAGTATAACAAAGACTGTATACAATAAAACGGAATGGTATAGAAAGAATAAGTTTTTTAACAGTATGTTTTTTAAGTATACTGTTTTGTTTTGTATTACGGCATATATTGCATTTTTGCCGTTTATTAAGTATCACAAGAGTTTTATTTGGTGGCTTGATGGGCAGGGAATACAATATCCTGCCTTTGTTTATGTGGGTAAGTGGTTGAGAAGAATAATTAAGACTGTTGCTAATGGGCATTTAACTATACCGATGTATGATTTTAATATCGGTATGGGAGCTGATATAGTGCAATCAATGAGTATGTGGTATATGGAGCCCATATCATTGATCACTATGATAGTTCCAGCTGTATATGCCGAATATGTGCATGATCTGTTGGTAATAGTAAGATTATATTTGATGGGCTTGTCTTTTATATATATGGCTAAATATTTTAATAAAGGCGGTAAATATATTCCGATTGGTGCCATAGTTTATATTTTTACAGGCTATACATTTCATTGGATCAGACATCCTGTATTTTTTTCAGGCACTATATATTTACCGATATTAATAGTAGAACTTGATAAGTTGATCAGAAAAAAACAAATATCGGTTTCACTCATATTAATGGTGGGGTTATCGTTATTTACAAGTTATTACTTCCTATATGTTAATACTTTTATATGTGGAATGTATTTTCTAATTACTATAATATTTGATAAAACAATAGAAAAAAAGTTTAGTAATATATTTAATATTATAATTAAAATAATTATTTCATATGTATGGGGATTGGCATTATCCATGTTCATATTTATTCCAACAATTGTATCATACTTAGGCTCCAACAGAACGACGGGAGCGATTCAGTCTAAAAGTTTATTGATATATGATTATAAATGGTTGCCTAAGCTTTTTATTTATATGTTTGCACCTGCAATAGATACAGGGTATTGGTTATTTAATAACTTTTTATGCATGGCACTGGTATGTTTGGTAATATTGTTTTTAAATAAGGGCAATAAACGTTTAAAGATATTGATATCAACACTTATGTTTATGTTATGTTTCCCTATATTTACCTATATTGCACATGGATTTGGAAGTATTAACCATCGTTGGAATTATGCACATGCCTTGGCATTCGGTTTAATAGTAAGTATTGGATTAGATCAAATAAAAGAAACAAAGAAATCTAAAATTAAATATATAATGATACCTATAATCGCATACATCTTAATTGCAATGCCTCTGGAATTGGCAAGAAATATATATACCTTATCCGGGATAATATTTTTACTGCTTTCATTTGGGGTAGTGTATATTATTAGGATGGAAAATATAAATAGATTCATATCAATGTTAATGATAAGCACAGTGATCATATTTAATAGCGGTTATAATTCCTGGGCAAAGTATTTGCTGAGTATGCAAGGTTATTCAAATGAATTTATAGTTAGAGGTACTGCACTTAATTCACAAAAAACCGTATCTTCTGATATAAAAATAGATAGATTACAGCAATTTGAAAGAAGAGCTGCTGCTGTCAACAGAAGAGAACTTGTAAGTAATTCTATGATACTTGATTATATGGGGATTTCATCGTATTCAAATCAACAGACTAAGGAGTTAAAAGCATTTAATGACCTTCTGGAAAATAGAGCTTCTAATATACTGGAGGTACATAGTCTGGATAACAGAACTTTTTTGGACACCTTATCTAATGTAAATTATTACACCGCATTTCAGGGAGAAGAAAAGTTTATACCTTTCGGTTACTCATACGTAGATGGAAATTCTACCAAAAGAATGATTTATAAAAACAGGTATGGGCTAAAATTTGGTTATACCTATGACAGCTATATTACAAAAAAACAATTTGATAAATTGTCGGCATTGCAAAAACAGGAAGTCATGCTTAGAAGTGCATACATAGGAGATGATATAGATAATAATATAAAGAATAACTTATCAGTACTGCCTTATAGAAGTACAGTAGAAGAAATTAAGTATGATGTGACCGGTTATTATGGTTTAAGTATAGATAGTAAGGACAAGGTAGTTAAAGTAAATTCTGCACCTGCAAAAATGGTTATAGAGTTTGAAACTCCCAAATACAGGGAAACCTATATTAGATTTGACAAATTAGACATAGATCACATGGGATGGATGGATCTTTATATGGGAATAGAGGGCATAGCCGGAAAAACATCTATATATAAAGATATAAATGTAAGATCCATAAAAGATATGTATACTAACAAAGTATACAATTATCTGGTGAATTTGGGTTATCATGAAGAAAGTATGAATAAGATCATAATAACTTTTCCCAGAGAAGGAGAGTATAAGATCAATGGAATAAAAGTTTATTCTCAATCCATGGAAGAATATCAAAACAATACACAAAGGTTAAATAATACTTACCTTAAGTCTGTTAAATGGGAGCATAATACCATAACAGGAACGGTAGATGCCGATAAAGAAAAACTTATGTGTTTGACTATACCTTACAGTAAAGGATGGAAAGCCTATTTAGACGGAAAAGAGGTTAAGATATATAAGACTAATATAATGTTTTCAGGTATATTGATTCCGAAAGGAAAACATAATATAACTCTTAAATATTTTACTCCGGGACTAAAAACAGGAATTATGGTTTCTCTTGTTGCTTGGCTTTCTTTAAGTGTTTATATTGTACTAAAACGAAAATCAAAAAAAGGAAAGGTGAATTAATGATGAAAAATATCAATGTTAAACACCTTAAATTTATATTGTTAGTAATGATATTTATATTGACAGGATGTAGCAATAAGGCAAGTAGAAATAATTTTTTAGCCGATAGATTTTTTTATTATGATAAAGATACATTAAATATCTATGAGGATTTTGAATATAATAAATCCCCTGAATTTGATAAAATTGGAAATACTGAATATAGACAAAGGTATTATAAAGATGATAAAGATATTGAAATATCTCCAGATGGAAGATTTATATACTATATAAGATATAACAATACCTCTGACAGTTTTGGAGAGCTTGTCAGAGAAGATTTATATTTGCATTCAGTACAAAGGAAAAATAAAAATAAAACATTAATGTACAGAACAACTCAGGTGATATCTTCTAATGTGAGCAGCTTTGATATGTTGTTTAGCGGAAAGGTTCTTTATTATAGCAATAAAAGCAAAAAAATATCAATTTGGGATGGCGAAAAAAATAAGGTTATAGCTTCAGATATAGATAGATATGAGGTGGATTATTATGAAAACATACTCTTATTAAATGTAAAAAATAAAGATGCTTATGATTTATACTTATACTATCTGAATGTAGAAGGTGCAGATATCAAGCTGATTGAAAAAGGAGTAGATAATCTGGTAGGTACATCTAAAACCTTTGATAAAATATACTATACAAAAATTGATGAAGACAGAAAGAGTTTATATTGTATAAGATATTTTGAAGATATTAATATAGTTAAAGAGGGAGATTTTATAGACTATTTAGTTAATGAGGATACCGGGAACATGTATTTTACTATCTCTAAAGATGAAAAAAATTACGGTACCGTGTACTATTATGATTCAAGTGAAAAAGAGCTTACAAAGGTTAATGATAATTCTCAAATAAATGATATTATAGATGGAAAAAATCTAAGTGATATAGCATTTATTAAAACAGAAAATAAAAATTATTTATCTAAATCAGGGGATTTATTGGAATTTAATAACTCGGAAAATGTTGAGCATATGTATTCAAGAGCTGAGGATATGACATTATTTTATGTATCACGAAATGATTCAAATAAAAAATATGATTTATATTCTCTTGTTATGCAGGGCGAGAAATTACCTGAACCTGAAAAGATCGATACTGAGGTAGAAAGTGTAGATAAACTTTATTATGGAAGCATATATTACTATAAGAGCGGTAGTGAGGGAAAAGATTTATATAAATCGGGAAGAAAGTTAAGAACTAACGTTCAAAAGACTTTTTATCTTTATGGAAATATTTATATGGCATGTGATAAGCAAAAAGACAGTTTTACCTTATATAGACTTTTCTATGGAAAACTGCAATTAGTGGGCAACAATATGCACAGTTTTAGATTGCTTAATAAAGGTTATATTGCATATATAAATGATTTTGATGATAAAAATGGTGGAAAGCTGTTTTTATGGGGAGAAGGACGTACGAAATTCTTATTAGATGGAGTGAAGGCTATAGGTAATGAATTTAGCTTAAGTAGGGATGTATATGAGAAAGAATAATATAAATATCTTTGGTAAAATATAGCAGTCTTTATCTTACCTTAGACAGGTTGTAGCATTGTCCAGTTATTGCATAAAGGAAGCTTAATTTATGAAAAGAGAATATGTTTTAGATTCTATAAGAGGTATTGCCGCACTTATGATTGCTTGTATATTTCATCCTGCAGCTATAGGTTTCAGACACACAGCAGGAATAGCACCTTTAACCGGGGTTGTATGGGAAGATATATATATCAATATGGTTATGTATTTGTTGAATTATTTTTTATAATTTCAGGATACCTGTCATTTTGCATATATCTTCCCAGGATAGATGAGGGGTTGAGGTTTATACATTTTATTAAAAAAAGGTATATTAGACTACTACCCATTATAATTTTCACCCTAATACTTGCCGTGATATTAAATCTTTGGTATATGAGTATGTATGGAGTATCTTTTTGGGAAAATAGCAATGATAATATAACGACTTTATGGCTGTCTGTACTTGGATTACAAACACTTTCTTTTGTGCCTCAATCCTGGAATTATCCTGCATGGGCACTTAGCATATTTTTATTAATGTGGGTAATATTTTATGTCATAATATATTTAACTAAAGGTGATAAAGCCAAGTATCGAATCTGGATATGTGTAGCTTTCGTAGTGTTGGGTATAGATATAAGTCTTACCAATTATCAAAATACTTTTCTGATGAATGCCACTACTGCAAGAGGGTATATGAGTTTCTTTATGGGAGGAATTATATATTTCATCAACTGTAATACAAGTAGTAGAGTTAAAAAAATTTTAACTTTACTATCAGGTTTAGGACTTATATTAAGTTTTGTACTACACTATAACTTTAAGATAGATTATGGTAATGCAAGTGTTTTGTTTGCTGTATTTATCTGGTCTATGTTTATAATAATTGTACTATTTAACAAAGTAATAAATAAAGTATTATCATGTAGATTTTTAAGATTTCTCGGGAGTATCTCATTCTCGATATATTTATGTAATTACCCTATAGAAGTATTACTTTATATGGGTATTTTAAATTACGGTTGGTCATTTTCAGGTTGGTCATATACGCTTATATACATACTGATTAATATAGCTTTTGCTGCAATGATCCACTATGTTGTTGAAAAAAAGTTAATGTCTTTAATCCTTGCCTATATATCAAAGCATATATAGGCAGTTTTTTTAACTATCTCTATTACAATTATAAATTCTTTATTATGTACTCTTGACCAAGTACTCGTTATTCTTTTTATAAAAAAGTGATGTTGCTTCTTTATAAAGTTTCAAATATATAATATACTCTTAATATAGCATTTTTTATATAAGAACAGCTATAAACAAATTAAGTATAAAAAATAAATTAAACAACGGAAGAAACAATGAATACAATTAAATTTAATATTGATAAATTAAAAAATTACGGAATACTATATCTGAGTTTGCCCTTATTGTTATTTTGCATTTTATGGCTAAAATTATATATAGCACTCCCTATTTTACTGATTTTTATTTATATCACAATCAGGCTCTTAGGAAAAAAAAGTACAGCAAGCAATAATACGTTGGAGCTTGATCTCCCTGCAATTATTTTAATAATCCTTGCGGTGCTGTTTTGGTGCTACACCTCAGGTATAGGTGGCGGATTTTATCAAAGCTGGGATCAACATTTTAAAAATGCGGCATTTCGTGATCTGATTAATTTCAAATGGCCCGTAATCTATGAAAGGTATAATATAGGTCTGGTGTATTACTTCGGGATTTGGATAGTGCCGGCATTAATGGGTAAATTGGTTATTTTTTTAGGTTTCAGCAAGAATGTGGCTTGGATTTTTGCAAACATATTCCTGTACCTATGGTGTACCTTGGGTTTATTGCTCAGTATGCTACTTTTATGCAGTTACTGTAAGTGTAATAAGTTTTTGAAAGTATTAATGCTCTTAGCCGTATTTATGGCTTTCAGTTCTCCCGATATAATAGGGCATTTTATTGTAAACGGTATATATTTTACAGGAAATATTGAATGGTGGAGTGTGGACTTTGCCTTGCGTTCAAATACCACCTCAATATTTTGGGCATACAATCAGGCAATACCGCTTTGGCTGGCAGGCAGCCTGTTTTTGGAAGCGGGCAAAGAAAAATATATTCCATTAGTTTTAGTGCTGACTTTATTCTATTCTCCTTTTTGTGCCATAGGCTTGGTGCCGTTTTATTTTTATTTTATACTGATGTATATAAAGAAAAAGGTGTCGGAAAATAATAAAAAAGATATAGTAAGTTACTTTATAAATATAGAGAATGTATTTGCTTATCTTGTAATATTACCGGTATTATATTTATTCTATACAAGCAATACCTCTGTGGGAAGCGGACTGAGGTTAATATGGCAGCAATTTGATATGAGCTTTATGAGCACAGTTTTTATCGAATATGTTTTATTTATCGGTATAGAAGTTTTGACCTTTTTTCTTTGTCTTTTGATAATCGACAGGCATAATGTATATATTTATATTTCTTGCATAAGTATATTGCTTTTATCAATGATTATTATAGGTGAGGGAACGGAAGTGGCTTTTAGAATAAGTGCAACTATGCCGGCGGTATTTTTCTTAAGTGTTGTAAGTATAAAAGAATTATCCGAGATTAAAAAAATAAACTATAAGGCTTATATACTCGGAGCTTTGATATTGATAGGAGCAATCACTCCTCTTATGGAGTATGCCAGAGCAGCCAATGCCATAAGGCAAAACAGAAGTTTGGCAGTGGTTGCCGACAGTATAAGGACATACAACAGCAGGTTTGCCGACCATAACTTTGCCGCTGACAATATAGACGAGAAGTTCTTCTATAAGTATATAGCAAACTATAAATAACTAATTACCACTAAAGAGTCTATGCTTGTAACCGTACTTTTGGTATATGGCAGGTTATGGATGACTTATTACAGCTTAAGGCTATCGGAAGTTGGAGTTAATGACTTACAAGGTTTTGAGATTTGTGTTAAAAAAATTTAAGTGGGGATGGGGCTGTCGGGAAATGACAGCCCCATCAATAGTATATATGTTTAAATAAGTTAAAATTAAGCATAGTTTATGCTTGGAAGAATTAATATACCGATAAGCATTATTGTATCAAAAAACTTGATAAATGCAAGAATAAGAACATGACAGTATTTATAAAAAGTTACAGTTCAGGTAGGTCATTCATCTTCGTCAAAAAGACTAAAAATATTTCATT
>ERZ773056.359-NODE-359-length-24163-cov-5.657168_pt1 | contig 24163 bp, 15 predicted proteins | sample MGYA00580857_ERZ773056 | MGnify/ENA primary metagenome ERZ773056 (study PRJEB29015, sample SAMEA2737996) | human oral metagenome | biome: human oral; feature: human-associated habitat; material: dental | place: China | collected 2114 ... | reverse complement strand
TAGGAAGCTTATACGAATCTTGGACGATTGGTATAGAAAGGGTATATAAGTAGTTAATAATGAGGGATTAAGAGCGAAGATTAAAAAGTTAAAAAGTGTTAATTAGGCGAAGTACAAAGAGAGGAAAAACGAAAGTAAAAAGTGTATTAGGAGGAGGAAGGTGATTTCAACTGGGGTGGTTATCCGTTTGAAAGGCGAAGGTAAGATAATGATAAGATAGGGTGAAGGTGAAGTATATTAAAAAAAATAATTTACACATTTGGTGTAGAAAAAAAGTGATATCCTTTGCTAATTATACTTTATTTTATATTTTTGCACCAAATTACATTATCTCATAATGTACCTATCTGCCAAAAAAGAGGTTATAACGTTATAGCAATAATTTGGTTTATAGGTGTTTAATTATTTCTTATAAGATGTCAGTAAAGCAACGTTTAACCTTATTTCTACTACTTTTAGCAGGATTCAGTGTTCAAGCACAAGTAACCCCTACGACCCAAACCGCTACGAGTACTCAAACTGAGACGACTGTGCGGAATGGCATTGGGCGTATAGGGTTAGAGCAACCTAAAAGCATTGTGCATCAGTATACCTATAACCCGACGCTCGACCGCTATGTATACACTGAGAAATTAGGGAATTACGACCTTTCTACCCCTATGTTTCTCACGGTACAACAATATGAAAACTTGGTGTTGCGTGAGCGTATGAAGGAATACTACCGAACTAAATTGGACGCCATAGGCGATACCCAAAGCAATACTGCCGATAAGAAAAAAACGCAACGCGACCTCTTGCCCGAATTATACGTAAATTCTGACTTTTTTGAAAGCGTGTTCGGGGGGCGCAATATAGAACTGATTCCGCAGGGAAGTGTAGGGGTAGATTTAGGCGTACGCTATACGCGCAACGACAACCCCGTAGTGAGTCCGCGTTACCGCAGTTCGTGGGGCTTAGATTTTGAACAGCGCATCAGCTTAGGGCTTACCGGTAAGATAGGTACACGCCTAACGCTTAACGCTCAGTACGACACACAAGCCTCTTTTGATTTTCAAAATGTATTTAAATTAGAATATACCCCTGATGAAGACGATATCGTACAAAAAATAGAATTGGGTAATATCTCAATGCCGATGTCTAACTCACTCATCACAGGTTCGCAGAGCCTTTTCGGGGTGAAGACAGAACTTAAATTTGGGCGCACTACTATCACGGGTGTTTTCTCTGAACAAAAATCGGAGCGAAAGACCGTAAGTGCCCAAGGCAGTGGTACTATTACAGAGTTTGAATTTTCGGCTCTTGACTACGACGAAAACCGCAACTACTTCCTCGCACAGTTCTTCCGTGATAACTACGACCGCGCTTTAGAAAACTACCCATTTATCAATAGTAAAGTACAAATTACCCGTTTGGAGGTGTGGGTAACCAACCGCAATAGCCGTATGGGGAATATCCGGAATATCTTGGCTGTACAGGACTTAGGTGAACCCAAAATGGAGAATACGCGTTTGGGAAATAAAGCAGGAGCTAGCTTCTTTAATGCTACCACCAATAATATGCCTGCCAATGGGGCTAACAAATACGACCCTACACGTTTGGGCACGCCAAATTCGGTACTTACCAGCGCTATTCGGGATGTGGCTACGGTACAACAAGGTTTTGGCACGAACAGCTCCTATGTGAGTCAGGGTTACGACTACGCCGTTATAGAGAACGCTCGTAAACTTGAAGAGGGAGTGGACTATAAAGTAGATACCAAACTCGGTTATATCTCGCTAAACACAGCCCTTAGTAGCGATGAGGTATTGGCGGTGGCTTATCAATATACCTACGGTAGCCAAGTGTATCAAGTGGGTGAGTTTGCCAACGACGGTATTTCGGCAACGACCAATCAGTTCTACGGAGGTGGTAACAATGCGATTACCAACAACCTTTTGGTGTTGAAGATGCTTAAAAGTAACCGCCTGAATGTGAAAGACCCTATTTGGGATTTGATGATGAAGAACGTATATTCAGTAGGTTCAGCACAGCTTTCACCAGAAGATTTTCGTATGAATATCTTCTACTCCAACCCCTCCCCTATTAACTATATCGAAAAAGTAAACAATAACGGTTGGCCTACCGGATTGGAAGACCGTATTTTGTTAAATCTCTTCAACTTCGACCGTCTCAACAAATACAACGACCCTCAGCCAGGTGGTGACGGGTTCTTTGATTTTGTTCCGGGCATTACCGTAGACGAACAATACGGAAAAATATTCTTTACCAAAGTAGAGCCTTTTGGTGAATACCTCTACAACACCTTAGGTGGTGGTGCAAATTACGACGACCCTGCAACTTATAATGACAACCAACGAAAATACGTATATACTTCACTATACAAAAATACGAAAACCCAAGCCCAGATGGACGGTGATAAGAATAAGTTCCAAATGAAAGGACGCTATAAGTCATCGGGAAGAAGGGGAATTTCGTTAGGGGCTTTCAATGTGCCTCGTGGTTCAGTAACCGTGATTGCAGGTGGGCGTATACTGGTAGAAGGGTTAGACTATTTAGTAGACTATCAATCAGGAATTGTGGAGATTATCAATCCGAGTCTTGAAGCGAGCAACTTGCCCATACAGGTTTCAGTAGAGAACAACCTGATTTTTGGTGGACAAACCACCCGCTTTATGGGCGTGAATGTGGAACACAAATTCAACGATAAATTTATCATTGGGGGTTCCATCGTGAACCTACGCGAACGACCTTATACCCAAAAGACCAGCTACGGACAAGAAGCCGTAAACAATACTATCTTCGGTTTTGGAGGAACTTACTCTACTGAGCTACCTTTCCTTACTCGCTGGGTAAACCGCATTCCTACTATTAAGAGCGATGCGCCGTCGAATCTATCTATACGAGGTGAATTTGCTTACCTAAGAGCCGGTACCCCTAAGGCAGATGATTTTGACGGAGAAACTACCGTGTACTTAGACGACTTTGAGGCAGCACAAGCCACTATTGATATGCGTTCGCCCCTTGCGTGGAAATTGGCGAGCACGCCTTTGGAATTTGGACAAGGTAGTGGTACAGCTTCGCGCACCCTATACGGTAATGGGCCTGATGACCCCAATAACTTACGCAATGGTTATGGGCGTGCTAAACTGTCGTGGTATACCATAGACCCTGTGTTCTATTCAAACCAAAAACCTTCGGAGATAAGCAGTAGCGAAATCTCTAAGAATAGTACGCGTCGTATTTTTATAGAAGAAATCTTCCCACAACAGCAATTAGCCCAAGGACAATCGTTAGTACAAACTACCTTAGACTTAGCTTATTACCCTAATGTAAAAGGTCCTTATAACAACGACCCAAGTTTTACTTCTCGTACTAAAAACGACAAATGGGCAGGGATTATGCGCGGTATGAGCTATTCGGATTTTCAAGAAAGTAACATAGAGTTCTTGCAGTTCTGGGTAATGGATCCTTATTATTCAGGTGAATACAGTGGTGATGGAGAATTGGTTTTCAACTTAGGAAATATATCAGAAGACGTGCTTAAAGACGGTAGGAAACAATACGAAAACGGCTTACCAGGACTTTCTTCTACCTCAAGTGTTAATACCTCTTCTTGGGGTAAAGTACCTGCGGCACAATCACTGATATATGCTTTTGATGACAACTCATCTAACCGTGCCTTGCAAGATATAGGATTAGATGGACTCAACGACGCCGAAGAATCGAGAATATACAACAATAACGTAGCTACCTCACCTAACGACCCTGCAATGGATAACTACGAATACTTTTTGGCGCGTAGTGGTGGTATCTTAAACCGTTATTACAACTACAATGGTACGCAAGGTAACTCGCCTGTGGCAGTGACTAATACGAACAGAGGTTCGACCACAATTCCTGATTATGAAGATATCAACGGTGATTATACGATGAACACCGCCAACAACTACCTTGAATACAGAGTGCGTATTAAACCTAATATCACCACTGCTGACCCTTATGTGAATGATATTCGCGTGGTATCGGTAGAAGCACCTAACGGGCAACAAGTAAGTGCCCGCTGGATACAGTTTAAAATACCGATTGCCAGCGGTGAGATGTGGCGAGAAGGGTTCCAATACCCATTGAACAACAACGACAAGATGGATATCATCAACTCGATGACCCATATGCGTATGTACCTTACAGGCTTCCCTCAAGAAATGCTATTACGCTTTGGTACACTTGACCTTATTCGCGGTGATTGGCGTTATTACAACTATACCCTCAGTACCGATAAGGACGACCCAAGTGATGACGGCACCAAAGTAGAAATCAATTCAGTAAACTTAATTGAGAACGAAACCCGTCAGCCTATTCCTTACCGTATGCCACCAGGGGTACGCCGTGAGCGTATTAATACCAACAACACCTTGGTAGAACAAAACGAGCAGGCTTTATCTTACATAGTGGATAACCTTGAAAACAACGACAGTAGAGCGGTATACAAGGCAATGCGCTTTGACCTTCGACAATACAAGTATATCAAGATGTTTGTTCACGCTGAAGCCTATAAGAACAAACCGCTGAGCGATAATCAGGCAGTGGCTTTCTTGCGGGTAGGTACTGACTTTAACGACAACTATTACCAAGTGGAAGTCCCCTTACAGGTAACGCCTGCGGGTGCTTCGACAGAGCAACTAATATGGCCACAAAACAACCAATTGGTTATCCCAATGGACGTGCTCACCAAGTTAAAAGCTATCAGCATACGCAACCAAACAATGAGTGATGCGGTATATTACGATGCAAACTTCAATGTAGTACCTGAGAGTGCGCCACACGTAGCGGGGCAAAACCGTTATGTAATCAAAGGGAATCCATCGCTCGGTAGCGTAAGAGCCGTAATGATAGGGGTGAAAAACGTATCGGGCAGTAATGGACTGAGTGGGGAATATTGGTTCAACGAATTGCGTGTAGCCGAATTGGAAAACCACGGCGGTTGGGCAGCTGTAGGCTCTCTTGATGCGAATGCCTCTGAACTAATGAACATCTCGGCTACAGGACGTATGCATACCGTAGGTTTTGGAGCGGTAGACCAAGCTCCTAATCAGCGCGCCTTAGAAAGTACCCGCGAATACGATGTAATGATGAACATCAATGCGGGGAAACTGCTCCCTCCTAAGTGGAATATGCAAATACCAGTAGGTTTGAATCACTCGCAGAAACTCTCGACTCCAGAGTACGACCCCGTATATCAAGACATCAAATTAGAAGACCGATTGGACGTAGCACAAAACGCACGCGAGCGAGAAATTATTAAAGAACAAGCGGAAGATTATACACTAAGACGCGGTATTAACCTCATCGGGGTGAAGAAAAACTTAGGCGAAGGACAGAAAAACCGTATTTACAACATAGAGAACTTTACTTTTAACTACGCTTACAACGAGAAGAACCACCGCGATTACGAGTTGCGTTACGAAGATGAACAACAAGTGCGCGCAGGCTTTATGTACAATTATACTTTCAAACCTACTGCCGTAGAGCCTTTCAAGAAAAGTAGTAAGTTTGCTAATAAGCGCTATTGGCAATGGTTAGCAGATATAAACTTGAACATTCTGCCTACCAGCATTATGTTCACTACTGATATCAATCGTTCTTTTACCAAGCAATTGTTCCGCGATGTACATTTTGATGGTGTGAATGCAAATCAGCAAAAATCACTCCCTGAGCTACAACAGCGCAATTACCAGATGAATCACCAATACGCTATCAACTACAATTTGACTAAATCATTGCGATTGAACTTCAATGCTACTAATAACAGTATCATTCGCAACTACTATGTGTACGATGGCAATGGGGATATATCAGGCATTAATAAAGAAGTATCACTTTGGTCAGATTTCTGGGATTTAGGAACTCCAGACCACTTCTTCTCGAAGTTCCAAGTGAACTACGATTTGCCTTTTAGTAAGTTTCCTTTCTTTGAATTTATGAAAGCTAACTATACTTATTCTGGTGATTTCGACTATCAGCGGGGTTCACAAACCCTCTTACAGTTGGCACACCAAGAAGTAAACACCTTGCAAAACGGCAATACGCATAACTTTACAGCAAACCTTACTTTCGACCAGCTGTATCGTTACTTAGGCGTAAAAGCTACTCCAAGAGGAGAAAAAGCCAGTGTAGCTAAAACTTTCTTGACAATGCTTAAAACAGTAGGAGTGAACTACTCAGTTACCAATGCCCGTACCATACCAGGATATACGCAACAAGTGGGCTTCTTAGGCACCTTTAAACCATCGGCAGGCTTTATGTTTGGCGACCAAACTGACTTGCGTTACGAGATGGCAAAACGCGGTTACCTTACTGAGTTCCCTGATTTCAACGACCAATACATCAAATCACAAGAAAGACAACTATTGCTTACGGCTAATTTGCAACCTATCCCTGATTTGCAAATCAACTTAAAGGCTAATCGTCAGTATACCGAGAACTATACTGAAACCTTTGAAGTACGGAACTTTGTTTATAATCCATTAGTAGGTAACCAAGTAGGTAGCTTCAATATCTCTACCAACTTGATAGCTACTACCTTTAATAAGATTGATGAATACAAGTCGGAAGCCTTTGAACGTTTCAAAGAAAACCGACTTACCGTAGCACGTCGTTTGGCTGAGGCGCGCGGTTTAAATCCAGCCAGCGTAGATGCAGAAGGTTACCCTATAGGTTATAGCAAAAAGAGCCAAGCTGTGATGATACCTGCTTTCTTTGCAGCCTATTCAGGAAGTAGCGCCAGTGGCGTATCGCTTGATGCTTTCAAGAATATTCCTATCCCTGAATGGAATATACGCTATACCGGACTAATGCGCGTAGAGTTTATCAAGAATACTTTCCGTCGTTTCTCATTGGCACACGGTTATCGTGCTAGCTACTCGCTTAGTGAGTTCCGCACTAACTTAGAATATGAACCGGCTAACCCTAATAAAACGAACGTAGCAGGCGATTTTCTCAATGAGAAACTCTATTCTACCGTTACCCTGGCTGAGCAGTTCAATCCGCTTATTAGGGCAGATATGGAATTCAAAAACTCTATGAGCTTCTTGGCAGAATTCAACCGAGACCGCACTATTTCTATCAGTTTAGATAATGATTACCTAACTGAGATTCTCAAACGCGAATACAAATTCGGGGTAGGATACCGATTTAAAGATTTGCGTTTCGTTACCCGAGTAAATGGTAATCTCACTACCTTGAAGAGCGATTTGGTACTGAAAGGCACTCTTTCTTACCTCAATGAGTTTACGGTAATACGCAATATGGAAATATTCAACAACCAAGTAACAGCAGGACAAACCTCGTGGTTGGGTAACCTCACTGCCGAATATGCTCTTACTCGTAACCTTTTGGCATCGTATTATTTCCAATACAATTTCTCTAAATCGGCTATTTCAACTGCCTTCCCAATGACGACTATTCGCACAGGACTTTCAGTGAAATATACCTTTCAATAATTAGCTGATTTGGATACCTACAAAACCATAGCAACCTCGGTAGAAGAGGTGATTTTTAAGGAGAAAAGCAGTAAGTTTTTAGGATATGCTTTCCCGATTACTTCTGAAGAGGAGATAAAGGTGCATCTCGAAGCTGTGAAGAAAGCACATTTCTCGGCACGGCATTGGTGTTATGCGTGGCAATTGGGTTATGGCACTACCCAGCGTTATCGCACTAACGACGACGGTGAACCTAACAATACAGCAGGGATTCCTATTTATGGGCAAATACAGTCATTTGAGCTTACTAACGTACTGGTGGTAGTAGTGCGTTATTTCGGAGGGATTAAATTAGGGGTAGGCGGATTGGTGCAGGCTTACAAAACTACTGCCCAACACACCTTGCAAGAAGTAGAAATTGTAGAAAAGCTCATTACCGAAGAACTTATCATCAGTTTTGAATATCCATTGATGAATAAAGTAATGCGGGTAGTAAAAGAGCAGAACCTCTCTATCAGTCATCAACTGCTCACTGAAAACTGTGTGCTACATTTAGCCATACGACAAAGTGATTTTATAAAAGTAAAAGAGATCTTTAGTAATCTCTTTGGGGTACATATAATAGAAGAAAATTAGAGCGTTTCTTTTCTTGGGTGCTTACTTTCATTGATTGTCTATTTGTATCTATTTTTTAAAAATGCAACCGAAAGCTTCTTACTACTGCCTTTTGTTGTTGGTATACCAAAAAGGCACATCATTTAGCACAGTCATATATCTACTGTTCTACAAGCGATAAGTAAGAAACATAAAATAAAGGGTAAGAGAAGTTTCATTGTTAAGAGCTAGAAGTTAAAAACTTTGCCAAAGTTTTTCTGTCTGCACGGCTCGCTCCCTTGGCAAAGTTGAATATTATAGAGAGCTACACTTTCTTCACTATAAAGTAATTTTTCTTTCCGCGTTGTAATAAGATAAATTTCCCATCTACAAGATCTTTTTCCCCTATTTGGTAGTCTTCACCTACTTTCTCTTTATTTACGGAAATAGAGTTCTCTTTCAAGGCACGACGTGCTTCGGAATTAGAACTAATAAAACCTGTTTTTGCTGAAAGAATGGCAATCATATCAAGTCCGCCAGCAAGATCAGCTGTACTTACTTCGGCTTGAGGTACGCCGTCAAACACTTCTAAGAAAGTTTTCTCGTCTAAAGTGCGCAAATCGGCAGAAGTAGAGTTACCAAAGAGGATTTGTGATGCTTTTTTAGCTTTCTCAAGCTCTTCGCGTCCGTGTACTAATAGGGTGAGTTCTTCTGCCAATTTGTTTTGCAATATGCGCAAGTGAGGCGCCTCGGTGTGCTGTGCGATGAGACTATTGATTTCCTCTTTGCTGAGCATTGTAAAGATTTTAATATAGCGTTCGGCATCAGCATCGGAAGTATTAATCCAATATTGGAAGAACTTGTAAGGTGAAGTTTTCTCAGGGTCAAGCCATACATTACCGCCTTCACTCTTACCGAATTTAGTACCATCAGCTTTAGTAATCAGCGGGCAAGTGAGGGCATACGCCTTCCCGCCTGCAATACGGCGAATGAGCTCGGTACCAGTGGTGATATTTCCCCATTGGTCAGACCCTCCCATTTGCAAGGTGAGGTTTTTCTCACGGTAAAGATGCAAAAAGTCATAACCTTGCAAGAGTTGGTATGAGAACTCAGTAAACGACATTCCATCGGTATTTTCATTAGGGTCAAAGCGTTTTTTTACCGAATCCTTAGCCATCATATAGTTTACGGTGATGTGCTTACCAATGTCGCGAATGAATGAAAGGAACGAGAACTCTTTCATCCAATCGTAGTTATTCACGAGTTCAGCACGATTAGGCGCAGTGCTTTCAAAGTCGAGAAACTTAGCTAACTGTTTTTTGATACCCGCTATATTGTGTGCTAACACTTCTTCAGTGAGCAAATTGCGTTCTACCGATTTACCTGAAGGGTCGCCTATCATACCTGTTGCACCTCCTACAAGTGCATAGGGTTTATGACCGCAATTTTGGAAATGGCGCAACATCATCACGCCCACCAAGTGACCAATATGCAGTGAGTCAGCAGTAGGGTCTATTCCCACATAAGCAGCGCGTAAGCCTTCCATAAGGTGTTGTTCCGTTTCAGGCATTATATCCTGAATCATACCGCGCCAACGCAATTCTTCTATAAAATTCTTCATTAGTTTTGTTCGTTTATAATCTATTTGGGTGCAAAGGTACGAAAAAAGTAAAAACACTCTTTTCTTCTTGCTAAAGTTCTAAATAAGTAAGTATAAATATCTGTTTGTAGTTGTTTTATTATCCGCTTTTTCTTCGGTTTAGATTCATCATTTGTTCGTCTTTCCTTCGTTCATTGTTCGTCTTTTCTATAAGCTAACTCTATTTTTCTTTTCACCAAAAAATGTTCGTCGTGCTACGACTGAATGTGCGACTCGCACCTATACCCTAAGCTTATTGCTCAAACGATTGCATTTCCACTAATTTTTTATACATACCGTTCTTTTGTATCAGTTCAGTATGTGTACCCTGCTCTACTATTTGCCCTTTTTGCATTACTACTATTTGGTCAGCATTTTGGATTGTTGAAAGCCGGTGCGCAATTACTACCGAAGTGCGGTTCTTCATCATATTTTCTAAGGCATTCTGTACCAAACGCTCGCTTTCTGTATCAAGTGCCGAAGTTGCCTCATCGAGTACCATTATAGGTGGGTTTTTCAGTACTGCACGAGCAATACTAAGGCGTTGTTTTTGTCCGCCACTCAGTTTACTACCTGCATCGCCTATGTTGGTATCGAAACCCTTGGGAAGGTCTTTTATAAATTCATAAGCATTGGCTATTTTAGCCGCTGTCACTAGTTCTTCATCAGTAGCATCGGGCTTTCCTATCAGCAGATTGTTCTTTACCGTATCATTAAAAAGAATAGAATCCTGCGATACCACCCCTATGAGCTTTCGCAAGGAGGCAGTTTGCATATCTTTTACGTTCACCCCATCAATAAGTACCTCTCCCTGATTTACATCGTAAAAACGAGTGATAAGGTTCGCAATAGTGCTCTTGCCACTCCCCGATTGTCCTACTAAGGCAATTGTCTTTCCTTTAGGTATTTCCAAAGAAAAATGAGTGAGTACGGGTAGTTCAGCATACGCAAAAGTAATATCTTTCAGAGCTACAGCAGTGGTAAAATCAGAAATTACAACAGGATTTTCACACTCTTTAATAGGATTCTCGTAATCAAGAATTTCCAAAATACGTTCAGCTGCTGCATTCCCTTTTCGCATATCGTATGATGCCTTACTGATAGCCTTAGCGGGGGTGAGAATATTGTACGCCAATCCCATAAAGGCAATAAATTGAGTGCCCTCTAATGTCTTATCTACCAAAACTAACGAGCCTCCAAACCACAGCAAAATAGCAATCATCAGGATACCGAGAAACTCACTCATTGGCGACCCTAAGTTCTGACGGTTCATTACCTTATTGCTCAATCGGTTAAAAGTATTGCTAGATTCCCTAAATTTCTTAGAGAAAATACCCTCAGCATTAAATGCCTTTATAATGCGCAATCCGCCTATGGTCTCTTCAATAAGTGAGAGAAATCGCCCTTGCTCTTGTTGTAAAGCTATTGAATTCTTTTTTAGTGATTTGCCTATCCTCGAAATTACTGCCGCTGCAATAGGAATAAACACAAAGGTAAATACTGTGAGCTTCACGCTAATACCTAGCATCACCAAAATAGAAAAGAGAATAGTAAGAGGTTCTCTCACAAAAGCCTCCAATCCCGAGAGCAATGAGTATTGTACTTCGTTTACATCACCTACCATACGCGACATAATATCGCCTTTGCGTTGTTCTGAGAAAAATGCTATCGGTTGGCTTACAACTTTTTTGTAAAGTGCATCACGCAAATCGCGTAATACACCATTGCGAAGGTAAGTAATGAAAAAAGAAGCTAAATAGCTAAACATATTCTTCAGCAAGAAGAGTGAAATTACCAAAGCAATCACTATTCCAAGAGCCCAAATAGTATTTTCTCCCGCAAGAATTCCTACTTTGTAGTTTAAGTAGGCTTTACCATAACTCCCTAAATCCAACAAATTACCCGAATATACAGGAGCTTCAGCTACTGCTTGCGCTTTGCCAAAAAGTACATCAAGCATCGGAATAAGTGCTACAAACGAAAGTGCACTAAAGAGTGAATAAAGAATATTGAAAAATATGTTCAGTATTGCCTGTTTCTTATAAGGCAATATATAAGGGATAAATCTCTTGAGTTTCATCTTATTTCTTGTATTTCTTAACCGTTTCGTCCCTTCTTAGTTTTTGATTATCGGTATACACAAACTTAGGAACGAAATAGATTTGGCGAGGTACTTCGTATTTCAGCATATCTTTATCCATATAAATATCGTGTGCCAAAGTAGGGTAATCCTTTTCCTCACCCTGTACGTAAAGCACTGCACGTTGCCCTAACTCATCATCAGGTTCTTTAGTAATGAAGTAATCACCTTTGATGTACTTCTTAATCTTGTGCTCTACACTTTCTGGAAAGACTTTAAAGCCTCCCGAATTGATAATATTGTCAAAACGCCCTAACCACTCAAATTCGCTATGCGATATGAGATTTACAATATCATTAGTAATCACAGGGTGGTCAGCAATCAAAGGTGCATTTATTACCAAACAATTGCGTTCGTCTTGGGTAAACGTAACATTAGGCATTGCTTTATAGGTAGTTTCGTGCTCCATCGTATGATTTACCCTGCGCATCGCAATATGCGAAATGGTTTCAGTCATTCCATAAGATGAATACACTTCTGTGGGAATATTCTGCAATTTAGCCTCTAATTCTCCATCAATAGAAGCTCCTCCTAATATTACCTTCTTCACACGAGGCAAATCAGTAAGAGATTTCGCCGCTTGCAAAGGTATCATTGCACAGAAATCATAATCCTTGCTGGTAAGTGATAGAGGCATAGACGAAGGGCGAATAATATCAAGGTGTAAACCTAAAATAATGGCGCGAATAAGCATCATCTTACCTGCAATAAAGTCAGCTGGTAAACACAACAAAGCACGATTCTTAGGTGAAAGATTAAGGTATTCACCCGTCGCCAAAGCCGAATTAACCATACCTTGTTTTTTAAGGTGAATTTGTTTAGGAATACCGGTAGAACCTGAGGTCGTCGCTTCTATATAATCCCTGTCGTCAAGCCAATCCAGAAGAAACCTCCCCACCGATTTACGGTAAGGCAAACCATCTTTCACGTAGGCTACCGCCAAGATAATAAGTCGTTCTCTATCTATAGGAAATCCATTGATTCTAAAATCTTTATGTACAAATTTGTAGTCTATTTCGTTCATCTTAAATGTAATATTGTTTTAATAGCAGTGGCAAAGCTACAATAATTAAACGAAATGAGCAAAATTAAATGTAAAATCTTATATTTTCATCGTTACAATTCGCCCTCATTGGGTTTGTCGGCAATTACCAAACTATCGCTCTATTCTCATTTTATCTTTCCATTACTTTCGCTCCGAAACCGTATTTTTAGCATTTTTTGTATTGTTGTATGATATTATGAATCAACTATTTATACACCCTTTCTATAGCAATCTTCCAAGATTCGTATAAGCTTCCTATAAGCTCTCTATAAGCTAACCACACCCTTCTCACAGCCTTTTTTCACCAAAAACCCCTCCAACCATCTTTTGATATTCTTCGTTTCCCTTCGATGATTCTGTGTCTCTCCAAAAACGCTAATGTGTCCTTTTTGCGACACACACTTTGGCAAAGCTGATTCAATTGATAATCAATTTAAAGACAATACAAACTATTATTAAAAATAACCTATTCTATAAAATATACTTTACTCAGAAAATATTTCTATAGTTTTAGCCTTTTACAACCCAATTATTCATCTAAAAATAATAATGATTATGAGCCTTTTATAAAAAAACAGAAAAAATATTTTGTCTTTTCCCCTTCTATATCAAAAATATTTTCTAATTTTACCCCCAATAAATTTATAAAAGTATGTATGCATTAGACCGTATTGATTTAGCACTTTTAGATGAATTACAACAAGATAGCAAACAATCCATTAAAAAATTATCCGAGAAAGTAAGCCTGTCAATCACTCCAGTTCACGAACGTATCAAACGATTAGAATCACTAGGAATAATTCAAAGATATGTAGCGGTAGCCAATCCTAAAGCTCTCGGAAAAAAATTGGTAGCTTATTGTCAAGTAAAACTTCTTAAGCATAGTGCCGAATTATTTAATGAGTTCGAAAAATATATAAGCACTTTAGATGAAGTGTTAGAAGCCTCGTATATGGCAGGAGGCTACGACTTTCTGCTAAAAGTTATGCTCAACGATATGGAAGATTATCAGAGATTTGTAGTACACAAAATATCTAAATTAGAAATTATCTCTAACATTCAAAGCTCTTTCGTAATACAAGAAATCAAGAACACCTCTATGATTAAATGTCTACGTGAGGAAGCTGAAAAAACTAATTAAAAATGCACATAGCAATTGCAGGAAATATAGGAGCTGGAAAAACTACCCTTACCTCTCTATTAGCCAAACACTACCAATGGGAAGCCCATTTCGAAGATGTGGTAGATAACCCTTATTTAGATGATTTTTATCACCAAATGGAGCGCTGGAGTTTTAATTTACAAATATACTTTCTAAACAGTCGCTTCCGACAGATTTTGGATTTTAGAGAGAAAGGAAATAACATCATTCAAGACCGCACTATTTACGAAGATGCTCACATCTTTGCCCCTAACTTACACGAAATGGGACTGATGAGCTCTCGTGATTTCGATAATTACAAGTCACTATTCGCTCTGATGGAACGCCTTGTTCTCCCACCAGACCTACTGATTTACCTCAGAAGCTCAGTACCCAACTTGGTTAACCAAATACAAAAGCGCGGTCGAGATTACGAAAATACAATCTCGATAGACTATCTCAACCGCCTCAACCAGCGATACGAACAGTGGATAAAAAGTTACGACAAGGGGAAACTACTCATCATAGAGGTAGACAACATTGATTTCGTAAACAACCCTGAAGATTTAGGTGAAATCATCAATAAAATAGATGGACTCCTATACGGATTGTTCTAAAATAAAAAAGACACCCACAATAGTGAGTGTCTTTTTTATTTTATCTTTTATTCGTTATTAAAAGAATTTGTTTACGTGGAAAGCAACCAAACCATCAATTGGTTTTCTTAGCACTGTACCCAATTTAAGGTTGTTTTCTGTCAATATTTCTTCCAAAATATCTTGGAGGAAGAAAGCAATACTACCTACAAAGTTGATAGGCACTTCGTAACGGTCTTCATACTGAGAAATCCAGTGGTCTACAAATAGTTGCATACCTTTTCTCACCATCTCACGGCAATATTCGTGATTCTTATTTTCTACTACGAATTTCGCAAAAGTAGCCAAGTAACTGTTAGGGTTTGGCATCTTGTACAAATGATTTTTAATCACATCTGAGCCCAATTCATATTGGTTTTCAAATTTTTGTACAAGGTCTGATGGCATTTTCTTAAAGTAATAGTCGATAATCAATCGCTTGCCATAAAAGTTCCCACTTGATTCGTCCATCAAAATATAGCCTAATGAATCTACTGCTTGGTATAATTCTTTACCATTCCAATAAGAGCAGTTAGCACCTGTACCTAAGATACATACAATAGCTTTATCAGTAGGGGCTGTAGTGGCAAACACAGCAGCATAAGTATCTTCTTTCACTTCTATTTTAGCGTTTTTGAAGATAGTTGCTAAGCTACGTTCTACAAAGTAACGAATGCGTTCAGTACCACAACCAGCACCATAGAAATAAATTTCGGATACTGAATTTCTATTTTCAAACAATTGATAATTGGTGGTAATACGCTCTACAAGAATTTCTTCTGTAAGAACTTCGGGGTTCAACCCCAAAGTTTGCGTAAAAAATATTTTTTCACCTTTGCTATTTAAGGCAGTCCAATCCGCCTTAGTAGCACCACTGTCTACAATTAAAATCATATCGTTTCGGTTTTATTAAGTTGTTTTTTAATACTTTAAAAAAAGGTGAGTATGCCTCATAGGCAACTCACCTTCTTTCTTTATGAATTACAATTTAGCAATGTGCTGTGCCAAATCTACCAATTTGTTTGAATAACCAGTTTCGTTATCGTACCAAGAAACTACTTTGAAGAAGTTAGCACTCAAACCGATACCAGCTTTTGCATCGAAAATAGAAGTGTTTTTGCAACCTACGAAGTCTTGAGAAACTACAAGGTCTTCAGTGTATCCAAGGATACCTTTCAATTCACCTTCTGATGCTTTTTTCATAGCAGCGTTGATTTCTTCAAGTGTAGTTGATTTTTTAGTGCGGAAAGTCAAATCAACAACTGAAACATCGGCAGTAGGTACGCGGAAAGCCATACCAGTAAGTTTACCGTTGAGTTCAGGAATTACTTTACCTACAGCTTTAGCAGCACCTGTGGTTGAAGGAATGATGTTGCAAAGAGCTGAACGTCCACCTCTCCAATCTTTTTTAGAAGGGCCGTCTACTGTTAACTGAGTAGCAGTTGTAGCGTGAACTGTAGTCATTAGGGCTTCTTCGATACCGAAGTTATCGTTCAATACTTTAGCGATAGGCGCCAAGCAGTTAGTTGTACAAGAAGCGTTAGACACGATAGTATCAGTAGGTTTTACTGATTTGTGGTTCACACCCATTACAAACATAGGAGCATCGGCTGATGGAGCAGAAATCACTACTTTTTTAGCACCTGCATTGATGTGAGCTTGTGCTTTTTCCAAAGTGGTGAAGATACCAGTACATTCAGCAACTACATCGGCGTGTACTTCGTTCCATTTAAGGTTGTTAGGGTCTTTTTCAGCAGTGATACGCACTTTTTTGCCATCTACTACTAAGTGACCATTTTCTACTTTCACATCACCTTTAAAAGTTCCGTGAACTGAATCGTATTTCAAAAGGTAAGCGATGTAATCTACATCCAAAAGGTCGTTAATACCAACGATTTCTACGTCGGCTCTTTCATAAGCAGCACGGAATACCAAACGTCCAATACGTCCGAAACCGTTAATTCCAATTTTTACTGACATAATTCTGTTAAATTTAATTTATTCGTTATTTAATTTTAAGTTTGTTACGTTACTAAGTTGCCATTATTTCAGCTACACGGAGGAGTTCTGTATCTATTTTAGAACTACCTTTGATAGCTTTTTCAAGCGGGGTGAGTTCCATTTTATTGTTACGGATACCCACCATATAGTTAGATTTACCTTCAAGGAGAGATTCTACAGCTTTTACTCCCATACGGCTTGCTAAAACGCGATCGAAGCAAGAAGGTGCCCCCCCCCGTTGCATGTGGCCTAATACAGATACACGCACATCGTAATCGGGGTGGTGTTGTTCTACGTATTCTTTAAGTTCGAATACGTTTTTACCTATTTTATCGCCTTCGGCAACCACTACCAAGCTAGAAGTTTTACCAGTCCTACGACTTTTTTCCAAAGATTCAAGTAGTTTTTTAAGTCCTATATTCTCTTCTGGAATCAAGATTTCTTCAGCTCCTGCTCCTACTCCAGAGTTGAGAGCGATATGCCCTGCATCACGCCCCATTACTTCGATGAAGAACAAGCGGTTGTGAGAGCTTGCTGTATCTCTAATTTTGTCGATAGCCTCAATTACAGTGTTGAGAGCTGTATCATAGCCTAAAGTAAAATCAGTACCATAAATGTCGTTATCAATAGTACCAGGGATTCCCATTACGGGGAAGCCAAATTCTTTGTTGAACAAGAGTGCTCCTGTAAAAGAGCCGTCACCTCCTATTACTACTAAAGAATCTACTCCTGCTGCTTTTAGTTTTTCATAGGCTACTTTGCGTCCTTCAGGAGTTCTAAAGTCTTTAGAGCGGGCAGATTTCAAGATAGTACCCCCTCTGTTGATAATATCGCGAACGCTACGAGCATTCATTAGTTCGAAATCGCCCTCTATCATTCCCTGATAGCCGCGATATACACCTACCACTTCGATGTTGTGGTATGCACAAGTACGTACCACTGAGCGAATGGCGGCGTTCATACCAGGAGCGTCTCCTCCTGATGTTAATACTGCTATTTTCTTTACTGACATTGTCTGTTTTTAATTTTCCGCCTCAAAAGTACAAAATATTTTTGATATAGCAATAATTTTATGTATTTTTTTTTGACGGCTAAATATAACTATTTAGTTTTTTAGGAGTTAAAGTTTAGAAGTTAGTTTTATAAAATCATTATTAGAGCTTACTGTTTGTTGTATTCCTTTAGAGCTTCGCCTAATATGTGAACAGCTTTTACTATTTTTTCTTTCTCAAGCACATAAGCTATACGTACTTGGTTGCGCCCTAAACCTTCGGTAGCATAAAAACCTTCGGCAGGGGCTAACATTACCGTTTCATTATTTACTGAGAAATGATCTAAAAGCCATATACAGAAGTCTTCTGCATTTTCTACAGGCAATTCGGCTATACAATAGAAAGCCCCCTTAGGCATTGATACACGCACGCCTTCTACTTTTCGGAGTTCTTCAATGAGCACGTTCCTACGCTGAGTATATTCCCTTAACACCTCTTCAAAATAAGTTTCTGGTACATCAAAAGCGCGTTCGGCTCCTATTTGTGAATAAGTAGGGGGAGACAAGCGGGCTTGAGCGAACTTCAAAACAGACATCATCACGTCCTTATTCTTAGAAACTACCCAACCGATACGCGCTCCACACATACTAAAACGCTTAGATACCGAGTCTATCATTATAGCATTTTGTTCAATACCTTCTACTTGCATAATGGAATAATGGGTAGCACCATCATACACGAACTCTCGGTATACCTCATCAAAAATAAGGAAAATATCGTGTTTTTTAGCTATTGTTGCCAATTGCAAGATTTCTTCTTTAGAATACAAATAGCCTGTAGGATTTCCGGGGTTACAAATGAGAAAAGCTTTGGTTCTAGGAGTTATCTTTTTCTCAAACTCTTCTATAGGAGGTAAGGCAAAGTTATCATCAAAAGAAGAAGTGATAGGCACACACACTGCATCAAAGGCTTCTGAAAAGCTAATATAGTTCGCATAGTAAGGTTCTGGAATGATAATTTCATCATCGGCATTGGCAACAGTAGCAATTACATAGGTAAGCGCTTCAGAGCCTCCATTGGTGATGATGATATCATTGCTATTGACCCTAATATCGTGTTTTTTGTAGTATTCCACCACTTTTTCTCTAAGAGAATCGATTCCCTCACTTTTGGTATATTCCAATACCTTAGGGGTAAAATCTTTTACGGCTTGTACGGCTATTTCAGGGGTTTTAATGTCAGGCTGACCGATATTGAGGTGATAAATAGTTTTCCCTTCCTTAGCTGCTTTTTCAGCGTAAGGGGTCAGTTTTCTAATGGGTGACTGAGGCAATATTTGCGCTCTATGTGATATTGTAGGCATTTTTTAATTATTAATGGTTAATGAAAAATTAGCAGATTAACAATTTAGATAATTTGCTGATCTGCTAATTTACTAATTCTTTTTTGCTACTAATTCAGCAATGCGAATAATCACTTCGGTAGCTTTTTCGAGGTTTTCTACTGGAACAAACTCGTATTTACCGTGGAAATTGTGTCCGCCTGCAAAGATATTAGGACAAGGCAAGCCCATAAAGCTAAGTTGAGAACCATCGGTACCACCGCGGATAGGTTTGGTAATAGGAGTAATACCTAATTCTTTCATCGCGCGTTCGGCTACTTCTACAATATGCATCACAGGTTTGATCTTTTCACCCATATTGTAGTATTGGTCTTTTATTTCGGCTACTGCTACATTAGGGATTTGCTTGTTAAGGTCGTCTACAATTTGTTGTACTACGGCTTTGCGTTTGTTGAAAAGGTCGCGGTCGTGGTCGCGGATGATAAGCTGTACTACCGTATTTTCTACATCTCCAGAAATATCGGTAATGTGATAGAATCCTTCGCGACCTTCGGTGCGAGCTGGAATTTCGTCGGCTGGTAGCGCATTAATAAACTGAGTAGCTACAAGCATTGAGTTTATCATTTTGTTTTTGGCAGTACCAGGATGCACGTTCTTCCCTTTGAAGTGAATCTTAGCTCCTGCTGCATTAAAACTCTCATATTCAAGTTCGCCTATTTGTCCGCCGTCCATTGTATAAGCCCAGTCGGCAGCAAATTTTTTTACATCGAATTTATGAGCTCCACGTCCTATTTCCTCATCAGGAGTAAAGCCTACGCGTATTTTGCCGTGTTTGATTTCGGGGTGTTGCACGAGGTATTCCATAGCGGTTACGATTTCGGCAATACCTGCCTTATCGTCAGCTCCTAAGAGGGTAGTACCATCAGTTGTGATAATGGTATTGCCTTTGTAGAGTAACAAATCCTCAAAGTAAGAAGGTGATAATACGATATTTTGTTCTTTGTTGAGGACGATATCACCTCCATCGTAATTTTCTATAAACTGTGGATTTACGTTTTCACCAGAGAAGTCAGGTGATGTATCGAAGTGAGAGATAAAGCCTATGGTAGGCACTGGGTAATCTACATTCGATGGCAACGTAGCCATCACATAGGCGTTTTCATCTATAGTTACTTCTTGTAAACCAATGGCTTTAAGCTCTTCTACTAATAGGTTTGCCATATTCCATTGTTTTTTGGTACTAGGGGTTGTTTCACTCTCAGGATTAGATTGAGAGTCTATTTTTATATACTTAATAAAACGGTCTACTAAATTTTTCATTATATTATAGTTTTTAGTTATTTCTTTTTATTGTTAATTGGCTAATCTTCTAATATTTTCTTGCGTCTCAATTCAAAGTTTCTTCCAAGGTATACTTTTCTTACCATCTCATCAGCTGCCAATTCTTCAGGCACTCCTGATTTGAGGATTCCTCCCTCAAACATCAAATAAGTGCGGTCGGTAATGGCTAGTGTTTCCTGTACATTGTGGTCGGTGATGAGAATACCTATATTCTTGTCTTTGAGCTGTGCTACAATGCGTTGGATATCTTCCACCGCTATAGGGTCTACCCCTGCAAAAGGCTCGTCGAGCAAGATAAACTTCGGACTGGTAGCCAAAGCACGTGCAATTTCTGTACGACGACGTTCTCCCCCTGAAAGCAAGTCTCCACGATTTTTACGAATATGTCCTAAGCCAAACTCTTCTATCAGCTCATCGGTTTTGCGTTGTTGTTCTGCCTTAGAGAGTTTGGTAAGTTGTAGAACACTTTTGATGTTGTCCTCAATACTCAGCTTTCTAAATACCGAAGCCTCTTGTGCCAAATACCCAATACCGCTTTGAGCACGCTTGTACATCGGATAACTGGTGATTTCGGTATTATCCAAAAAAATAGTACCACCGTTGGGCTTGATGAGTCCCACTATCATATAAAAGGAAGTCGTTTTTCCTGCTCCGTTAGGCCCCAAGAGTCCTACAATTTCGCCTTGGTTTACTTCCAGCGAAACGCCTTTTACTACTTTTCTTCCTTTGTATATTTTGATGATGTTATTTACTACTAATTTCATATAATCTTAAAACGAAAAGCGATAAGGCATTTCGTTGAGTTCTGTTTCTAAATCTACCCAATCGTGCACTTCGGTTACGATACTATACACCATCTCTTCGGTAAGCACTTTCCCTTCGTAAAGATCGGTAATGGTTTGTTCGCTCATTACTTCTTGCAAGAAGCCTTCGTCGCCCAAGTATTCCACTGCCCATTCTTTGTATTTCATAGGGTCAGTAGAAATATACTCAAACTTATCGATGTGTTCTTCCACAGGGAAGTTCTCTACACATTGCCACGTTTCGCCATCTAAAGAGTATATCACGAAAGGAATATCACTTTCTGAAAAGTTTTTACGATAGTACGGCAAGAACACCTTCGGGATACGCTTCTCGAAGTCGTGATTATCGCCCCCTTTGCTATCTTCGGCGCTCGAAGAGGGAACGATTAAGCAGGCTTTATCAATAAAATAAAACGACAGCGCCGAAGCCGTCGGCAGCTCGCTGACAGCCGGCCGCCATCTCAGCATCCGTGCCACCGAAGGCAACATCGAAGCCAAAGGCGCACAAATCTCCGCCGAAGGCGATGCCCTGCTGTATGCCCGCGACGACATCCGACTGCTGGCCGCAGCCGACAGCCGCCGGCAAACCGGCAGCAGCAAGCGCAGCGGTTTCTCCATCGACAACCGCGACCATATCACCCCCTTCGGCACTTTTAACGATCAGGGGCAGGCTGCGGGCGAGATCGGCAGCATCAGCGGCAGCACCCTGTCCGTGGGCGGTAAAACCCGTCTGCTTGCCGAAAAAGGCAATATCGCCGTCAGCGGCAGCAGTCTGGTCTCCCAAGACGACCTGCTGCTTAAAGCCGGCGGCGACATCGACATCCGTGCTGCCGAACACCGCCAAAGCCAGAGCGAGCGCCAAGTTTCTTCCGGCATCGGCAGTGCCGTTATTTCCGACACCGAGCATTTTAGCGGCTGGATGAAAAACCGCCGCGAGAACGAGGGCAAAGAAACCCGGCAGGCCGCCAGCCAAATCGGCAGCCTGAAAGGCGGCGTCCGCATCGACGCCGGCGGCGCCTACCGCCAAACCGGCAGCGATGTTGCCGCCGCACGCGATATCGACATCAGCGCCCAAAGCGTCGACATCCGTGCCGCCGATAACCACGGCCGCAGCCGCCAGTCCGAGCGCGACCTTAAAATCGGCACCTTCGCCAAAATCTCCTCGCCGCTGATTGATTTGGTCAACGCTGCCGAAGGCGCAGCCAAAAGCAAAGCCGACGACCGCACCCGCGCCCTGCAGGGTCTAGCCGCCGGCGCCCAAGCCTACCAACTGGCCGATGGCGTCGGCAAAGTGGCCGATGCCGTCAAAAACCAAACCGGACAGCAAGGCGCCGTCCTCTTGTCCGTCGAAGCCGGCTTCGGCTTTAAAACCGCCAGCAAGGAACAAAACCAAAACTACCGCCAAAGCCGCGAAAGCAGCCTGAAAGCCGGCGGCGACATCAATATCCGCAGCCGCGAGGGCGACATTACCGTCCAAGGCAGCAACATTACTGCGGGCGACACCATCCGCCTCGATTCCGCACGCGACATCCGGCTGCTCTCCGCCCAAGACAGCCAACATCAGGACGGCAAAAACCGCAATGCCGGCGTACAAGTCGGCGTCGGGGTTTCCGTTGGTGCCCAAACCGGCGTCTATATCTATGCCGAAGCCGCCTACGGCAAAGGCAAAAACCGTTCGGACAGCCAAACCCATCAAAACACCCTGCTGCAGTCCGACAAACTGCAGCTCAGCAGCAAGGGCAATACCGTGCTGAACGGTGCCCAAGCCCATGCAAAACGCATCGACGCTGAAGTCGGCGGCACACTGCACATCGAAAGCCCGCAGGACACTGTCGAACAGGCAATCAATGAGAAGAGAGCGGCGGCTGTCAATGAGTTTGAAAACAGTACCAAAAAAATCATAACAGATGAGATAATGGCAAATTCAAAAGAAAAGCTTGACAGCCTTAATAATGAATTGGAGATGACAAAGCAAAGTTTGGGAAGTATAGCAAGCAGAAGATCGGAGATAAATCTGGCAATATCCGATAAATACGAGTCATATCTTGGAAGAGATTTTTTGCAGGCTGAAAAGATAGAGGCATTACAAAAGCTTATAAGTGATAAGGAAGCAGCCAATATAAGTGATGCCATAGATCTTTACCAAAAAAGACAAATGGATAAGAAATGATAGAAGATAAGGAAATAAAAAAGCAGGAACTGAAAGAAAGACTGATAGTTACTGCCGAACTGGAGGAAAATGCTGCTCCAAGGTCAAGAAGAAGACAGAATACGAGTTTTTTTGCAGCAAGGGGGAGGGTAATCATACTCCTCCTTGTTTTGCTGACAGCCTTTATAGCCGCATTTACACTACTGGGACGCTATAAGACCTATGAAAAATTCAAATTAAAATGGATTCATGAATTAAATGCAGGAAGTCTTGTGGGCTATGAAAAACTCGGCAAGGGATTCTTAAAATACTCTAAGGACGGAGCGGTATATCTAAAATCCGGCGGAAAGGATGTGTGGATAGAAGGCTATGAGATGTCCAATCCCAAAACAGATAATAACGGAAAATATTTAATCATTTTTGATGTGGGCGGAACCAATATAGAAAGCTATACAAAGGACGGGAGAGTAGCAAGCATAAAGACGGAGTTGCCGATATTAAAGGCGGTAGTTTCAAAGACAGGAATTGTGGTGACTCTGGTGGAGGACTCAAATTCCACATATATCTTTTTTTATGATAAAGAGGGAAGACAGCTTGAGATAAGTATAAAGTCAAAACTTTCAGGAGACGGCTTCCCCACAGATATAGCAGTATCACCGGACGGAACGGCGCTTCTTGTAAGCTTTCAATATTTAAAAGGAAGCTCCATGATGGGCAGGGCGGTCTTTTATGATTTCTCGGAGATAGGTCAGAATATGAGAAACAGAGTGGTGGGAGGCTTTGATGAAGCATTCGTATCTTCCATGGTGGCAAGAGTAAGATATCTGGATAAGATAAATTCGGTAGTAATAGCATCTGACGGA
>ERZ773056.358-NODE-358-length-24166-cov-9.101074_pt1 | contig 24166 bp, 20 predicted proteins | sample MGYA00580857_ERZ773056 | MGnify/ENA primary metagenome ERZ773056 (study PRJEB29015, sample SAMEA2737996) | human oral metagenome | biome: human oral; feature: human-associated habitat; material: dental | place: China | collected 2114 ... | reverse complement strand
TGAAAAACATGGCTAAAAGGGGCAAAATGGTCGTTAAAAAGTGGGTTTTTAGGGGTAAAAAGTGGGTCTTCGGAGTTGAAAAAATACGAGTTGGCAACCAATCTAGAAAGGCTAAATGGCACAAAATGCAGGTCTTTTTCTTAAAATTGAACATGTCGGAAGGTGTGAAAGACTAGAAATAGTGGCAATTTACCTACTTTGTGGCCTATATTTTCGCTAGAACGGAGCGAAATTTAGAGTGGTATTGTAAAATAAAAGATGACGATTTAAGTTTTTGAGTTGAGGATCTTTTGTGTTGAGGAACATTTGAGTTGGAGAGTTTTTGTGTTGGAGAGTTTTTGTGTTGGGGAGCTTTTGAGTTGGTGATGTTTTGAGTTAATGGGCTTTAGAGTTGGGGAGTTTGTGAATTTGTGAGTTGATGACTTCGGGATTTGTTGTGCTTTTGTGAGTTTATAAGCCAGTGAGTTGGCCTGTCCTGCACTCCTCTCAATTTATAGAAATATTAAAAGTCAAGACGACTTTATAGTAAATATTTTTGAGTAGGAGGTTAATGAAGAGGAGTTTTGTGCAAAGAAAAAGAGGAAGTGCCAAAATAGGTACTTCCTCTTTACGTTATTTGTTGTGACTGCTTTACTTCACTTCCTCAAAGTCTGCGTCTTGCACGTTGTCGCCAGTGCTGTCGCCTTGTGCTTGCTCACCGCCTGCGCTTTGGAAACCAGCGTTGGGATCGGGTTGAGCACCGCTTGCACCTTGGTACATCTGTGCGCTAGCAGCTTGCATCACGCTGTTAAGGTTGTTGATGGCAGCATCTATTGCGGCAACATCGGCAGCCTTGTGAGCATCTTTAAGCTGTTGCAGAGCGCTTTCGATGCCTGGCTTTTGGTCGGCAGGGATTTTGTCACCGTTATCTTTCAAGAAGTTCTCGGTGGTGAAAATCATCGAGTCGGCTTGGTTAAGCTTGTCCACCTTCTCACGCTCGGCCTTGTCGGCAGCTGCGTTTTGTTCAGCCTCGGCCTTCATGCGCTCAATCTCTTCCTTGCTCAATCCGCTGCTAGCCTCGATGCGTATCTTCTGTTCCTTGCCCGTGGCCTTATCCTTGGCAGACACGTTGAGGATGCCGTTGGCGTCGATATCGAACGTTACTTCAATCTGTGGAACACCGCGACGAGCGGGTGCGATACCTTCGAGGTTGAACTGTCCGATGCTTTTGTTCTGCGAAGCCATAGGACGTTCGCCCTGCAAAACGTGGATGGTAACAGCCGTTTGGTTGTCTACTGCTGTAGAGAACGTTTCGCTCTTCTTGTGCGGAATGGTGGTGTTGGCATCGATAAGCTTGGTCATTACGCCGCCCATTGTCTCGATACCCAACGTAAGAGGTGTAACGTCGAGCAATACGATGTCGCCCACACCACTCTCCTTGTTGAGGATAGCACCCTGAATGGCAGCACCTACGGCTACCACTTCGTCGGGGTTAACGCCCTTCGAAGGCTCTTTGCCAAAGTAGTTCCTTACCAATGTCTGAACGGCGGGGATACGGCTCGAACCTCCTACGAGGATAACTTCGTCGATATCCGATGTAGACAGCTTGGCATCCTTTATGGCGTTTTGACAGGGGATGAGGCAAGCTTGTATCAAGTCGTGTGCCAATTGCTCGAACTGAGCACGCGTCAAGGTCTTCACCAAGTGCTTGGGCACGCCACCCTCTGCCGATATATAAGGCAGGTTGATTTCGGTCGACGTGGTGCTCGACAGTTCAATCTTAGCTTTTTCGGCAGCCTCTTTCAGGCGTTGCATGGCCATGGGATCCTTCGTTAGGTCGATTCCCTCGTCGGCCTTAAAGCCATCGGCCAGCCATTTGATTATCACTTGGTCGAAGTCGTCGCCGCCCAAGTGGGTGTCGCCATTGGTAGAAAGCACTTCGAATACGCCACCACCAAATTCGAGGATGGAGATGTCGAACGTACCGCCACCAAGGTCGAACACGGCAATCTTCATGTCCTTGTTGCCCTTGTCTACACCGTATGCTAGGGCGGCAGCCGTCGGCTCGTTAACGATACGTTGTACGTTAAGGCCTGCGATTTGTCCTGCTTCCTTGGTTGCTTGACGTTGTGAGTCGGAGAAGTATGCAGGAACCGTAATAACGGCATCGGTTACTTCCTGTCCGAGATAGTCTTCGGCGGTCTTCTTCATCTTTTGAAGTATCATCGCCGATATTTCTTGCGGTGTATATTTGCGGCCTTCGATGTCAACACGAGGCAGTCCGTTTTCGTTTACAACGGTGTAAGGCATGGCCTCAGCCTCTTTGCGGCTTTGCTCGTAGGTCTCTCCCATAAATCGTTTAATCGAGTAAACGGTGTTCTTGGGGTTGGTGATGGCCTGACGTTTGGCGGGGTCGCCCACCTTTCTTTCGCCGTCTTTAACGAAACCCACCACAGAAGGCGTGGTGCGTTTGCCTTCGCTATTGGCGATTACTACTGGCTCGTTGCCTTCAAAAACGGCAACGCAGCTGTTAGTTGTTCCTAAGTCTATTCCAATAATTTTTCCCATAAGAATATTTTGTTTTATATTTTTGTTCGATGTTATGTTATTTGTGGCTCTCCATTTGTGGTTTGCCAGTCCCTATATATAATAAGGTGTGTTGGGCTTGTTTGTTTTTAGCTGCCCAACTGCTTACTTATTAACAAAGCCTATGCCATAGCGATAGAAAAGGCAAAAGGGTGTCAGTGGTGCGACAATTTGTCATTCTGTCTTGTCGTTTTTATATGCAAAAACCCGTCTTGACAGCATAGTGTAGTCAAGACGGGTTGGTTTAGTCTGCGGTTTCTATGTTATTCGGTGTATTTAGGAAACCATTTCATTTGCCTTACGGCCTCTTGTGCGTTGTTTATTTTCTTTTTCGTGATGCCTTGCTGTATGGCGTTTTGAGCCACAACGATGGCAAGGTGCTCCGAAAATTCTGTTAGTTTATCTACAGGTGGAAGTACCGCAGCACCGGGTTGGTCGGGGTTTACAATGCCACCCAGGGCGTGAGCGGCTGCCGAAAGCAGTGTTTGGTTCACCACCTTAGCTGTTGAAGCGATAACGCCCAGTCCTAGTCCTGGGTACATTAGTGCATTGTTGGCTTGTCCGATATTGTAGGTTACGCCCTTATATTCAACTGGTGCGCTTGGTATACCAGTTGCAATAAGCGCACGCCCGTCGGTCCATCGTATAAGATCTTCGGCTTTAGCTTCAGCTAGTTCGGTGGGGTTAGACAGTGGAAATATGATGGGACGTTTTACTGCCGTTGCCATTTCTTTAACCACCTCCTCACTGAATTTTCCTGGTTGGGTAGATGTTCCGATGAGAACTGATGGATGAATGGCCTTAACAGCGTTGTAAAGAGTTGAAAGCGATGAGCTGTCTTCAAATTCAGAGCGTTGCCTTACGAAAGGTTTCTGAGCCTCTGTTAAGTCGTTCGTATCTTCAAATAGCAAACCTTGTTTGTCTACTAGGTAGATATGTTTACGGGCTTCTTCTTCCGAAAGACCTTGTTGCATAAACTCTTCGAAGATTTGATGAGCAATGCCAGCACCAGCAGTCCCAGCTCCGAATATCATAACTTTTTGGTCGGTATATTTCTCCTTCGAGATGTTCAGAGCGCCTAATATGCCAGCTAATGCAACAATGCCCGTCCCTTGAATGTCGTCGTTAAAGGTGGTAATCTTTTCTTGATACTTCTCTAGTATGGCTGCAGCGTTAGGTCGGCCGAAGTCTTCCCAGTGCAAATATAAGTGTGGAAATAGTTTTTCGGCTGTTGTTACGAATTTGTCAACGAAGTCGTAATAGGCTTGTCCTCTAACTCGTTCGTGCCTGTTGCCAAGGTAAAGCGGGTTGTCAAGCAGTTGTTTGTTATTTGTTCCCACGTCGAGAACCAGTGGCAGCACATTGTCTGGATTAATGCCAGCGGCGGCCGTGTATACCATTAGTTTGCCAATAGATATGGCAACGCCATTCACGCCCCAGTCTCCGATACCTAAGATAGCTTCGGCATCGGTAACCACGATCAGGCGAATGTCGCGTCCGCCAGCAGCGTTTATGAGAGATGTTTCGATGTCTTCGGGATGGTCTATTGACAAAAATCCGGCGTCTTGTGGTTTCATGAACAGCTCGTCGTATTGGCGAATGGCATCCGCCACAATGGGGTCGTAGACGATAGGCATAAATTCTACCACGTGTTGTGCCATTAGGGCGTAGAAAAGAATGCGGTTGGTGTTGAAAAGTGTCATCAGGTAGATGCGCTTTTCTTGGTCGTTTGCCTTTTTGCAGCATTGGTTGTAAGTGCGTTCTACCTGCTCTTCTAGTGTCTGCACGATAGGTGGAAGTGTACCTGTTAGATTCAAAGCCTTGCGCTCTTCCATTGTGAACGCCGTACCCTTATTAAGAAAAGGGTTGTTTAGGATTTCTTGGGCTGTCTTCATAAAGCATTGTTTTACTTGTTAATTGATATGTTGGAGTATGTCCTGTAAATACTTCTTTGTGTATGTGGTCTTGCGGTCCTTCCCTTCTTCATTTTCATTACTCCTTTTTCTCGGCTTACATTTTTTGTTGTCATCCTATATCTTCTTGTCCAGTGAACAATGTTATGTCTAGGGCGTAAATATATATTGGGGGGTAAACTGCATTTGTTATCGCTGCATCGTTTCCAAAACGTAATTGCAAAAATAGTGTTTTTTTGCTATGTAGATGTTGCTTTTACAACAATTAATACGACGGTAATGTTAGAAATCTCACTTTCCTTAAAATAGATGTGACAAAATCGGGTGTACGTTTTATATTATCAATATAATTGCTAACTTTGCAAATTATAAATGTTATATCATAAAACAATAGTAGAGAAATGACTTCATTGACATTGGCAATCGTCGTTGTCTTCATTATGGGCTATCTTTGCATTGCCCTCGAAAGCTTGACGAAGGTGAACAAGGCGCCTGTGGCGCTCTTAATGTGTGTGGCTTGCTGGACGCTTTTCATGGTTAATCCATCCGAATTTGTGTTGCCTGGCATGCCCGAATTGACTGGTAACGCCGCTGGCATATTGGCGCATGTGGGCGAAAGCCTGAGAGAACATTTGGGCGAAACGGCCGAAACGCTGTTCTTCCTCATGGGTGCGATGACCATCGTAGAGATTGTTGACACCAATGGCGGGTTCAACTTTGTGCGCGATGCCATACAGACGCACAGCAAGCGCGGACTGTTGTGGCGCATCGCCTTTATGACTTTCATCCTTTCGGCCATCCTCGACAACCTTACAACGAGCATCGTGATGATTATGGTGTTGCGCAAACTAGTGGCCGACAAGCAAGACCGCATGGTGTATGCCGCGTTGGTAATTATCGCTGCCAATTCGGGAGGCGCTTTCTCGCCCATCGGCGACGTAACCACCATCATGCTTTGGATTGCTGGCTCTATCACCACGGTTGGCGTAATAACCGAGATTTTGGTGCCTTCGTTGGTGTCGATGCTCGTTCCTGCTTTCATCATGCAATATATGTTGAAGGGCGAATTGCCTGCTATGGCTAAATCGGCAGAAGACAGCGCGTTGGCCTTTACGCGCACGCAACGTCGCATTATTTTCTTCCTTGGTGTTGGCGGACTAATGTTTGTTCCCATCTTCCGCTACCTTACCGACCTGCCCCCCTACATGGGTATATTGCTTGTGCTGGGCGTTTTGTGGACTGCCACTGAGATTTTCCACCGCAGAATGCATTTGGGCGAAGACTCGATGTCGGCTCGTGTCATTGCCTTGCTGCGCAAGATAGACATGGGCACCATCCTTTTCTTCCTGGGTATCTTGATGGCGGTGGGCTGCTTGGCAGAGATTGGCGTGCTTACGGCAATGGGACGTGGACTGGACAGCGTAAGCGGTGGCAACCATTACTTGGTAACGGGCATCATCGGTGTGCTTTCTAGCATTGTAGATAACGTTCCGCTTGTGGCTGGATGTATGGGTATGTACCCCATTGCGCCAACTGGCGACATGGCCGTGGACGGCATTTTCTGGCAGTTGTTGGCCTATTGTGCCGGCGTTGGTGGCTCTATGCTTATCATTGGCAGCGCAGCTGGCGTTGTAGTGATGGGCTTAGAGAAGATTACCTTTGGCTGGTACATGAAACGTATTACGTGGGTGGCCTTCGTTGGATACCTTGCCGGCATCTTAGTTTATTGGGTAGAACGCATGTTGTTCTTCGATTGATAGGTACTAAGCCAATAGATAAACGGGCCAATCGGGTTGGTTTGATTGGTCTGATAGGGGTCCGACTAGTCCGAATATTAATCCGACTAGTCGGGCTTTTCTTTGAAACATAACAATTTCTCTTGCAGATGATAACAATAGAACAAGCGCAAGTAAGTCAAGCCTCGGACATCGCCCGCCTTATCATGGAGGCGATGAACCACGAATGTTGCCTGTATTTTGCAGGCGAAGAGCATGGGCTGTTGGGTTTTCATCAGTTGATGGCCGATTTGGTGTGTCGCGCTGATAGTCAATATAGCTACCTCAACACGCTTGTGGCTCTCAACGCGCAACGCGATGTGGTTGGCGTTTGCACGTCTTACGATGGTGCGCACTTGCATCAGTTGCGCACGGCCTTTGTGCAAGGCTGCTTAGCGCGCTTTAATCGCGACTTCGGCAATATGGACGACGAGACGGCAGCAGGCGAATTGTATGTAGACAGTTTGGCAGTAGATGTGCGTTATCGGGGTAAGGGCATTGCCAAGTCGCTATTGAAAGCTACCATAGAAAAGGCCAAACAACTGCAATTGCCTGCCGTTGGTCTGCTTGTTGACAAAGGGAACCCCAAGGCCGAAAGGCTATACACTAGCGTTGGCTTTCAATATGTGGATGATAACCAGTGGGGAGGACATGCCATGAGGCATTTGCAGTATGTTTCAGGGGTAGAGTAGTGAGTAGTAAAGGGAGTAAGTAGTAAGTAGTAAGTGGTAAGTAGTTAAGTAGTAAGGAGTTCTTTTTAGGAGTTAAGGAGTTAAGGAGTTAAGGAGTTAAGCCAATAGCTTTGGGATTAACGGCAGCATTTTATACTTCTTGTCAACTTGTCAATTCATCAACTCATCAACTTGTCAACTTGTCAACAACTCATCAACTCATCAACTCGTCAACTGGTCAACTGGTTAACTCGTTAACTTGTCCACTCATTAGCTCGTCACCTGTTTTTCACTCTTCTCTAAAAACTCCTCCACGTCTTTCTTTATTTGTAGAAATGGAGCAGCATCCGCATACACCTTACTTTTTTTCAACATTGGTGCCATGTCTGCCACGCTATGGGCATAAGATGCTAATTCGTTTCGCATTTGTGTGGAATGCACGCTTTGTTGACGGATTTCTATTTCGCGTTCGCGCACAAGATATTCGCACACGCGCATAAGCATAGGAATTACGAGCGTGTCGGCCAGATGATGACCTTGTATATATAAATAGGTAGTGTCGGGTGTAACGCCCAACCTAAGCAAGTCGGCTTTCACCTCAATCCAGCTAGCCTTGGCGTTGGGATGGCGTTGGCGCAGTTGTCGCAGTTTGTGGTCAACCCTGCTTTGCAGTTTACCCAGCTGTTCTTCGGTACGATGAAACGAAAACCTGCCGAAGTCTATCATTCTGTTAAAGTCGGTGATTGTAAATTCGCCATAACGCCCCGTGCGATAGTGCCAAATGTTCCAAACGAAGAGTGGGAACACAATACGCGAGTAACGCGCAAAGAAGTCGGGGAAGTCGAAAACAAAATGGTCGTTCAGTGTCGCGGCCACGCACACTTCGTGCAATCCGCCTGCGAAACATTGCAGGTTCTCGATGGAGTAGGCATAGGTGTGGAACACGAAGGGGTTGTTCAGTATGGCTTTCGAAAGTGGCGATGCTCCTTGCAGCAAGTAGTCGTAGTCGGCATCCACACAGGCTATCATGTCGTTGCCCACCTTTTCGCCAATCAAACTCATCAGTGCGGCTTTCTTTCCCCGCTCCAACTTGTTTTCTTTCGAAGGCAACATCACTTCGAAATATCGGTTAGCGTTTTCAAAACTGCTCAACACCGTGCGCCAAAAGAATATGTCGTCGTAGCTTTCAACATAGGCCACGATGCGCCTGCGCGCCCTTTTGGGCGTCATTCTGTTGGCTGCCTCGAAGTACGAAGACGATAAGTGTTCTTTTAGGCCTTTGGGCATGGAGAAGTATGTTTTAAAGGTGAAAAAGCTTTTAAAGGTGAAAAAGCTTTTAAAGGTGAAAAAGTGAAAGGGTGAAAAGGTGAAAAGATGGCTTCGCCTCTTAACTTGTTAGTTCGCAACCTTGTCAGCTTGTTAGTTCGCAACTTTACCAACTTGTCAACTCGTTAGCTTGCCAACTTGTGAACTCATTAATCTGTCAGCTTGTTAACTCGTGAACTTGTGAACTCATTAATCTGTCAGCTTGTTAACTCGTTAACTTGTGAACTCATTAACCTGTCAACTCGTCAACTTGTGAACTCGTCAACTCGTCCGTTTGTCCATCCGCCAACCTCTTATTCCACCGTAATATCGCTTACTTCGGTCACTCTGTCCATCCAACCGTCCATTATAACGGCCGGACTATGCGTAGTAAGAATTATCTGCACATTGGGGTTAAGCTGCAAAATAAGGTCGATAAGTTGTTTCTGCCATTCGATGTGCATGCTCACTTCGGGTTCGTCCATAAACAGAACGAAAGGCAGACGGTCTTCAACCAGCACCGTAAGCAGCACCACCAATAATTGCTTTTCGCCACTAGACAGTTGGTAAGGTTGCAACGTCTCGCCAATCTGCGAGAAACGCACTTCGTTCTCGGTGCGTATGATGGTCTTTCCCGTTTCGGCAAACAAGCGGTCAATCATGTCTTGAAACATGCGCTTGGGCTCGTTGTGCGCTTGCGCCACACGTGCCGCATCGGGAGCGCCACTTTGCAAGGCATGTATGATGCGATTGCCGATATCTACTTGGTAATCCAAATATCGGCGTTGCAACTGATAAAGTTGGAAATCCAATTCGGTAGTGATGCTCAATCCCAACTTGGCGATAATCTCGGCATTGAGCAACGGGCGGTCGAACGAACGGATAATGTCGTAGCGTACGCACGTGGCGTCTTCTGGCTCCATCGTTATGTGCACGCCCTTCACATGGCTTTGGTTGGCGTCGCCCCCCTTGGGCAAACACTTCACCACTCGGTTTAGAATAGTGCTCTTACCCATGCCGTTCACACCGCTCAGCACGTTCACTTGCTTGTGCAGTCGCCACACAATGTGCCGCGTTCCGCTCCATAGCGAGTCTATCTCTATCTCTTTGATGTAGTCAGCATATTTCTCCATGTGGGCTTGTTGTTATGGCCTTCGTCTGTATCGCTTGTGCGGTGGCAGACTTGTGGCCTGTTGAACTTTTACGCTTCTCTATCACTGTGCGTTTTGCTAAATGCCCCTATCGCCCGAAAAGGCAACGAAACCATTTGCAAGAACCTGCCTTACAAATGTACGCATTTTATTCTGATTTTGAGTACCTTTGCACCATAAAAACTAAAAGAAGATATGGATAAAGCACACATCGGCGAAAGTTCGTCCACTTCGCCTTGTGAAGAAACGCACAGCGTGATGCAGGATAACGCTCAAAAAGACACTTGCCAAGCCCCTAGCAGCAATAGTGGCGCACCGCCTTTGCAGGCTCATGCGGCCATGTTCCTAGCCTGTTTGTTTTGGGGATTGATGGCTCCTTTGGGCAAAGATGCCATGAGTCACGGCATCGACGGCATCACGATGGTGTCGTTTAGGGTGGCAGGTGGCGCGGCATTGTTTTGGCTTGCGTCGCTTTTCACCCGTAAAGAGCATGTGCCACGCAAAGATGTGTTGCGCTTTGCAGGTGCGGCCGTCTTCGGATTGGTATGCAACCAATGTTGTTTTACCATCGGACTTAGCCTCACTTCGCCCATCAATGCCAGCATCGTAACCACCTCGATGCCTATCTTCGCGATGTTTTTCTCGGCCATCATCCTAAAAGAACCCATCACGGGGAAGAAGGCCACGGGCGTGTTGATGGGTTGTAGTGGTGCATTGATACTTATCCTTACTAGCGCGGCGGCCACAAACCGCGTGCAAGGCGACATTCGTGGCGACCTGCTTTGCCTTGCGGCGCAGTTTTCTTACTCCTTTTATCTCTCGCTTTTCAATCCCCTTGTGCGTCGCTATTCGGTGATAACGGTCAGCAAGTGGATGTTCTTTTGGGCCACGTTGTTGCTCTTGCCTTTTACCGGAGCGCATGTAGCCGCCTTGCCTTGGGCACAAATAGGGGGCATTACGTGGCTCGAAACCGCCTATGTGGTGGTGATTTGCACCTTTGTTTGCTATTGCCTCATCATGGTTGGACAGAAAACGCTTCGCCCCACGGTGGTTAGCATCTACAATTATGTGCAGCCCATCGTGTCGGTAACGGTTAGTGTGCTGATGGGTATCGGTGTGTTGAAGTGGGCGCAGGGCCTGGCCATCATCTTGGTGTTTGGTGGTGTGTGGCTTGTAACTAAGTCGAAGAGCAAGCGCGACATGGAGAAAGGAGGTTAATGGCCTCGCCCCCATCCCCCCTCTAAGGGGAGAGGGGAGCGGCAGGCCTGGTGGATTGAGGGCCGATAGGCAGCATATCTGCATAGCAGTCTTTAACGTAGCACCAAAGAACTTATTCCTTTAATGATGTCGTCAAGCTGGTCTTTATAAATTAGTCCATCAACATATTCCGTGGGAATAGTGCTATATCCGAACTTAGTACCCAGAATGGCGCAAGCCACAGCCGCGTTCGTGTCGGCATCGCCGCCTGCCCTTACAACGGCTAAAAGGCCATCTGCAAACGATTTGGCATGCCAATACGCCCATAGGCCTGCGGCTAAACAGCGTAAGGTGTACCCAACAGAGCTTTTATCTTGTAGTTCTAACACTCGAATATCGATGTCGAGTGATAGGTCTACGTACTCGATAATCCTATTGTCATATTTCCTGGCCAAGTCTATTATTTGGTGATAAGACAGGCCTTTGCCTTCGTAAACCAAGCTATGTATCAGCAAAGACACGATAACACACGAGCCAACACAACGCGGGTCGTAGTGTGTTAGCCTGCAAATATTTGCTGCACACACTTCTACTGCCTTGGGAAACAAGCCAACAACCGATGTTCGCATCAGTCCTCCGTTAGCTGCCGCTCTGCAATGGCTCATCTCCCAAATTTTCTTAGACACCTCAAAAGGTTTTTCTACGTAGTCTCCAAAGAGTAAAACCTTATGTGTGGTTTCGCCAATGCCCATCGGACAGCCATCCGCCCAATGCTTAAAGTTTTGGGCAATAGTTGTCAGATTAACTCCTTCATCCTTGATAACGGCATTGGCAATGCACAGCATCATGTCGGTGTCGTCGGTCCAATCACCTATTTTCCACCTTTTGCGATGATGGTCTTGAAAGATGTCGCCGTAATGGGTGATGCTGTTGGGATAGTTCAAGGCCATCTCTTCGTCTGTCATTCCCTCTGTACCCAAGCCCAGTGCGTCGCCAATGGCTTGGCCATAGATGGTTCCTTTTATTCTATCAACAAGCGTTTCATTATTGTTAGCTTGCTCTAAACCATGATTTTTCATTATCTGTTCGAGTTTTATAAACTATGAATGCTGCTATTGTCGAATTTCATTTCATCACCGACACGTGCTTTTGGTGTTTGAATCTTACTACTTGCATTATCATGCGGAGTGCAGACCTTGTGCAAAAGAACACTGCAAATGTACGAAAAGTTGAGGTTATTTGTGGGCTGCATCACGTTTCTGCACGCAAATAAATGCTTATCTTTGTTAGTTCTTCACAACTTTAAATGACTTAGATATAGCAATAATATCAATTAAACTCACAAGCTTATCAACTGACAAACTGACAAACTCATAAACTAAAAAAAATACCACATCTTTTACAAATTGCACTCTGCTTGCCACCCCATTCTAGCGAAAAAAATGGCTTCAAAGCAGGCAAATCGATGCTATTTCTGCCTTTTACGTTTCTTCTTTTTGTCCTTTTTTGCGAACATTACGTGCATTTAGTATCACTTTGCCTTTCTAGATGGTTGCCTAATTGTTGTTTTTCACTCCCCCAATAACGCACTTTTAGCCCCTAAAACTCCACTTTTTAATGTGTATTTTGCTCTTTTTAGCCATGTTTTTAATGGTTCGAAATGGTTTTGTCTATACAATTGCGGTGAATATTTATGCTTATCGACTCGCATTTAGCAGCATTTTGCCTTGCGTTTAGCACCAAAATGCCTTGCGTTTAGCACCAAAACGCACTGCATTTAGCACCAAAACGCACTGCGTTTAGCGGCATATTACACTGCGTTTAGCACCAAAATGCACTACATTTAGCAGCAAATAGCACAAAGTATGGTGCAAACTGCGGTTTTATGCAATGCGTATTCATTTTGTCGGCATCCACAAGTGCCCCCTTTTTGCATCCAAACAAACCTTCACGAGAATTGGATTTTTGCGGTCGGGTGGGCGGTTGGTGGCCGAAAACGGCACTCATAATGTTAAAAGATGAGCTGAAAATTTTACATATTCATGGAAGATAGACTGCCTTCGCGCATAGTTGTTCCCCTCGTTCGGTTGTGTTGGGCAAATATACCACACTTATGCGATTGCACGCCTTTGTGTTTCTTCGTAACTTTGCATCGTGAAAAAGATTATTAATCACAAAAAATATAGAGCGTATGGCACATATAGCAAAACAGCTGACCGAGCTAATCGGAGGCACCCCGTTGTTGGAACTTGGTAAGTTTTCGGCTTCTAACAACCTTGAAACGCCTATCGTGGCAAAGATAGAGAGTTTTAATCCTGGCGGAAGTGTGAAAGATCGCATTGCACTGGCTATGATTGAGGATGCCGAACGCAATGGCGTGCTGAAACCAGGGGCAACCATTATAGAGCCTACTAGTGGCAATACGGGTGTGGGTTTGGCCCTTGTGGCTGCCGTGAAGGGCTACCAACTCATACTTACCATGCCCGAAACGATGAGCGTTGAGCGACGAAACTTGGTGAAGGCATACGGTGCGCAGGTGAAACTTACGCCTGGAAAAGATGGTATGAAAGGGGCAATAGAAATGGCGCAACAGCTAAGGGAGGAAATTCCTGGGGCAGTTATATTGCAACAATTTGAGAATCTAGCTAACCCCGAACGGCATTACGAGACTACGGCACGCGAGATTTGGGCCGATACGAGCGGACAGGTAGATGTGTTTGTTGCTGGTGTGGGTACAGGTGGAACGGTATCGGGTGTTGGAAAATACCTGAAAGAGAAAAACCCCAACGTGCGTATCGTGGCTGTTGAACCTGCTGATTCGCCCGTGCTGAGTGGCGGTAAGCCAGGTCCGCATAAGATACAAGGCATCGGTGCTGGGTTCATTCCCAAGACCTACAATGCAGAAGTGGTAGACGAAGTGGTGCAGGTGAGTAACGACGATGCCATACGTACGGGCAGGCAATTGGCCCAACAAGAGGGTGTGTTGGCTGGTATCTCGTCGGGAGCAGCTGCCTTTGCCGCGGCACAACTGGCTAAACGCCCCGAAAACGCAGGCAAACGTATCGTTACTTTGTTGCCAGACACGGGCGAACGCTATCTCTCAACGGTGCTGTATGCCTTTGAGGAATATCCTTTGTAAGGAGTTAAGGAGTTATGGAGTTAAGCCGATTATTGAAGGAGTTAAGGAGTTATGGAGTTAAGGAGTTAAGCCAAATGCCTTGCTGTCATGAACAAATACCCTTGGTTAGCTTGTTCCCTTATCGTAAAGCTATTGGCTCAACTCCTTAACTAGAAAGGGTTAAAAGATGATGCAATGGCCAACGCCAACAAAACTATTGGCTTAACTCCTTAACTCCATAACTCCTTAACTCCTTCAAGACATTTGGCTTAACTCCTTAACTCCTTAACTCCATAACTCCTTAACTCCTCTTTTTACAAGTCATCCGCAAACACAGGGTCGTCGTACGACAGCATGATGGGTGCTTGTGCAGCCATCTTTAGTATGTCGGCCGACACATATTGCTTGTCTACCACCAAGCGGAAGAAGAAGTCGTTGAACCAATTGTTCGACATGATGAGGTAGCCCTTGTGTCCGTTGTCGGCTCCCCAGCTGTTTTCAACCTCCCATTTCAAGGCCTTGCCTTGGCTATCTAGGTCAACAGCCGTTAAGGTCATGGCGTGTGTAGAGCCGCTGTCGAAGGTGGCAATGCGGTCTGCTTTGTTCATGGGGAACGTTGTTCCGAAGAGTGGTCCGTAGTCAAAGTTGTTGACATCTAGATAGCCCTTGCTGCGGTCTAGCTGCTTGCCCACATCGTAAGAGCTGTACATCTTATGCCCGGCTTTAAGCGATGCGATGGCCATCTTATGTATTTCTTCCATAGGAAGGTTTAGGTAACGCCAGTTATGTCCGTCGTAGGTGTGGCGGTCGTGTTTCACTTCGTACACCTTATAATAGGCGTTTCGCGGGTCGTTCATCACCATAATGATGTTTTCGTTAAGCGAACGGCCCACTGTTTTGTCGTAAAATTGTTTCGGCGTATAGGTCTCAACGGGCGTAATGGCCTTGCCCTCCTTGTTCTTAAAGGCGTATTGGAACGACTTAACGGGTTCGCCCAAGGTCAAGGCAAGCATTTTATACACCGTGGCAAGCATCTGTGTCTTGCGTTCTTGTATCTGTGTAGGTTTCGCTTTGGCAGCAACCATCTTGCGAAGTTCAAGCCCAAACTCGCGCAACTTCGACGAAATCAACTTCGACATGCGGCTAGAGTTCTCGCTCGAATAGGTTTCGGGCATCACGCTTTTGGGCACAAGACCATATTTTTCGGCCAAGTCGGCCACGCCACAGAACGTTCCACCATCGTTAAGCGGATGCTTAAAGAAGAATTGCACTTCGGGATCGTTGATGGGTTTCTTGGCACAGTCTACCACACTTTGCAGCATGAGGTTTGCTTTTTCTAGCTGGTCGTAGAAAAAGAGGTAAGCGTGCGAATACTCAACCGTTAGCGAATCGCTGCGTAAGGCAAAGTCGGCCCTGAGCACATTCAGGCCTGTAAACATCCAGCATCTACCCGAACTCTTTTGGTTGTGAATGTTTTGTTTGGGCGTTTCCACGCTAAAATACGCGTCAACGTCGGCGCGACTTTGTGGCGTACGTGCCAACTCGTCGATAGAATTGGTGGCAATGGCATTAGCGATGGCTCTTTCGGCCGTGGTTTGTTTACCGTTTTGCTGTATCTGTTGCAGCATTTGCAAGGATATTCCACCATCCTTGTTTTGGGCGTTAAGGCTGCCTACTACTGCCAGGCAAGCCCCCACAATCAGCGTTTTGTTGTTCATAAGTTGTTTGGGTTTGTATTTTTGCACAAAGTTAGCAATAAAAACCATCATGAGCAAACAGCTTACGCCCTATTTGTTGGTGCGGGGAGGATTAGCGGGGGCGGTTATTGGGGGAGGGGAGTTGTTCTTTTGGTCTGGCTAGTTCATGTTGTTTATCTAGTTGTTTTAGTGAGGATAGCCCGATAAGCCCAACTAGTCTAACTATTATGGGCAGCTAAAACCAATCTTGTTGCTATCGTTAATTAGTGTTGTTAACCAATGCTGCGTTTCCTTTTTTTCTTCTATTTTGATTATATTTGCAAAGGCTATGGTTTTGGAAAATAACCTTATCGTTTGTTCATTTATTTTGAAGGCATGATGAAGAATATGGCTCATAGATTGTTGTTGGGGAGAAAATGTTGGCGTCTGTTTTTGCTTTCTCTCCTTTTGGCACCAGTAAACATGCGCGCACAAGTGGCTACACCAACAGAGAACGCAGACAGTGTGGCGAGCGAAAAGACTTTGGCGGAGGTGAACGTAATTGCAAAACACCTTACACGCGAGGCCGATCGCATCGTGGCTATGCCCACAACCGAACAACGTAAGCATGCACACACAGGCTACGACCTTGTGCGAAACCTTATGATACCTGGCGTTAGCGTAGACCGGAAAACCTTTAAGGTGAACACACCCGCAGGTGGAGCTACACTTTATATAGATGGACGCGAGGTGGATGTTCGCGAAGTGCGAGCCTTACGGCCGAGAGATGTGGCTAAGGTGGAGTATATCGACATGCCAACGGGTAAGTATGCCAAGGATGTTGCCGCCTTAAACTTCGTTACCAAACGCTTAACGCATGGCGGATACACGCAGATTGATGCGCTGCAAGGCCTTGGCTTTTTGCAAGGCGACTATAACGCCGTGTCTAAATACTCGGTGAAGAACACCAATTTCAACGCTTGGGCTGGCTATGCCATACAACAACCGCGAAACCACATCACGGAGAACGAACACTTTTCGCTTGCAAGTGGCGATGTTGATAGAATGGGCGTGTTGCCCGAACGCTCTACTTTAAGCATTAACAAGTATGCCCAATGCAGTGTGAGCAGGATAAAAGAACGGGCCACTTGGATGATAAAGGGAGGGCTGAACTACATGCGAACATTTGAGAATAAGGAGGGCGAATGGTATTATACTGGGCCGATGTCAGGGCGATTGGCTACGTTACAAAGTGGTGGCGAGCGTAGTTTTCGCCCCGAATTGTTTCTCTATGGAACATGGAAAATAGGCGAAAACCAATCAATAGAAACGGTTTACGATGGTTATTATTCGCGAAACCATTATCTTAATAATAACGTGGAGGGTGGAGATACGTACAAGTCGGACGTTACGGAGAACTATCTGTACTCGCGATTGGGCGTGTATTACAATCTTAAATTAAAGCATGGCAACGGCTTGTCGTTCAGTTTGTCTGAATATTTAAGGCTTAGCAAGTCGCACTATCACAGCCTTTTGCCTGCGTGGCAACGCTTGCGCTCGTCTGAAACGATATTGTTTGTTGACTATACGCAGCGTGTGGGGCGATTGTTTTTCGACTTCAAGCCTGGCCTTTCGTACCTAAACTATCGGTTAAAAGGTTACGATGGCATAACGCATGTTACGCCTCGCCTGGGCTTTTCGGTGGCTAACCGCCTGTCGGATGTGCAACTATTGCGCGCCGAACTTAAACTAGGAAACACTTATCCCACTTTAAATATGGTGAATTATGTAACTCAACAAGTGGATAGGGTGATGCTTAGGCGCGGCAATCCCGACATGCACAATTCCATTTTATATTCTCCCCGACTAACGTATGGCTTAACTTTCTCGCGTTTGGCCATGAATGTATCGGCTAGCTACCTGTTTGCCAATCATATTATAACCAACGATTATCATGCCGAGGGCGATAAAATGGTGAATACTTTTAGAAGCGACACGCGCTATCATGCCCCTTCTTGCTCGTTTTCTACTACTTATCGGCCTTCAAAAATGTTTAATGTGAAGGTGGATGTCAATTGGGAAAGGAATGTGCTGAGGGGCGGAACACAATTGCAACACACAAAGTGGAGTGCTGCACTTGAAGCCAATTGTTACGTAAACGATTTCGCTTTTTCGGCATCAGTCAAAACGCCCGAACGCCAATTGGTAGATAATCATAAGCTGGTAAAAACGGGATGGCTCTACGATATTGCTTTGTCTTGGAACCATAATAATATTGGTGTAGAGATGAATTGCTCTAACCTCTTCATCAAACGCAATGTAACTACCACCGATTTGCTCGCAGGCGTGTATGCCTATCATGGTGAAAGGCAAAGCGATTGGCATAACCAATATGCCACATTGAAGATGATTTGGAGTGTGGACTATGGTAAAAAGACGCCTAAATCTGTGCGAAATGTCCGCAAAGAGGCCGAAAGTGCCATCATGAAAGCTGAGTGAGGTGGGGGGTTACTCGCTTTCTTCCCCCGCCTTAAACAAGCTAAAATTGACACTGCCGTATGCCCGATGTTCTACGAAATGGGCATGTTGGGAGAAGTCGTTGCCTTTTCCGTGCTCGAAAACAAACACGCCGTCAGGTTTAAGTAGTTGATGTTGGAAAATCAAATCGGGTATTTTCTCCAATTCGGGTAAGGCGTATGGCGGGTCGGCAAAGATAAAATCGAACTGTTGGCGGCAGCTTTTGATGAACCGAAACACGTCTCCGCGGATAAGCAAACTCTTGTCTGTGCCCAATTTTGTGGTGCATTGGCGAATGAAATGGGCATGCTCGCGGTCGGTTTCCACGCTCACCACGTTGGCACATCCCCTTGAAAGTAGTTCCAGCGAGATGCTGCCCGTGCCTGCAAAGAGGTCTAATGCCGTGGCATCCTCAAAATCTACGTATGCGTTTAGCACGTTAAAGATGTTCTCTTTGGCGAAGTCGGTTGTGGGTCGGGCCTTAAACGAGCGAGGAATGTCGAAGTGCCTGCCTTTATATAGTCCGGTAATGATGCGCATGATGGGTGGGTTTGTTTGGATGATTGGGGCGTGGTTGTTGGGGAAAGCTTATCTTACGCCCTCTTTAACGCCCCTAACGAAGATGGTCATAAGGTCGTAGGGCAGTCCTTCAATGGCTGTGATGGATGCGCGATTGAAGTCGGCCACGGGGTTGGCCACGTATGTTTTCTTCACAAACTCCAGCAGTGCGGTCTTCGTCCACTCCTTGTCGGGTATGTCGCCCGAAAGGTGCAGCTCGTCTTGCATGCTGTCGAACCCCAGCTGTTTCCACACGTAAAGGATGAAATATACGGCATCGCGCGAGCTGTTTGTGTCGAAAGCGTTGCTAAATTTAAACCTGTTCTTGCCAAACGAGAACACTTCTAGGCGCTTGTCATGGAAGTAAGCGTATAGCTTGCGCCTACTTCCCGTAAAGCTACGGCGGTGTAAATGCGTCCACACACCTTTCATCAGCGGCGTTATGCGCACGTCTGCAAAGTGGTCGTCAACCACTAATTTAAGGTCTTTGTTCACGGCGAAGGCTGCCACGGCATTGAGATCGGGCAGCACATGGTGCATCATGGTGTCGGCATCGGCCAAAACCATGGTGCGATGGTATAGCTGTCGCACGTCTTCCTCTTGGAACTCGTCGATGGGGACAAGCATAACGGGCGTATCTACCAACAGGTTGGCACGCTTGTAACCACGAAGTAGCAAGGTGGATGTCTTGAAAGCCTCGCGTAAGTTGGCCGCAACAGAGATGCCGCTACGAACGGTATAGGGTTCGAAAAACAAGTTTGTCTGCACCGTAGGGTCAACTGCGGCGAAGGAAAGCGTGTTGCGTGTGGCGCGTATCACCAGTCGCGTTTGCTGTATATGTAGGTCGGGGGCAGTCTCCTGCATGGCTTTGGGTGGGGTTTAAGCGGCGGCGCGGACGATGCTTAGCACGCATAGGGCCAGCAATACTACTGCGCAAAACGCCAAGATGTAATTAATGTTTACTTTCATTCGGTGTTCGGGATACTTTTCCTAACTTTGCATTCCGTTGTGTTGGGTACGCCGTAACAAGGACAAACCTTGCACAACGCTCCTGCAAAATTACAAAAATGTTTGCAAACTTGGTGTTTAAGAAATCAAAAAACAATGATAACCGATGAGATAACCCTTCGCCTGACGCAGTGTTTCGGCCATACGCCAACAGACGAACAGGCGTCGGCCATTCGCCTTTTCGCCCGTTTTCTGGCGCACAGAAATCCGCATTCGCTGATGCTGATGCGCGGAAGTGCGGGTACGGGAAAGAGTTCTTTGGCCGGTGCTTTTGTGCGAGCGTTGGCGTTGTTGGGACAAAAAACGGTGCTGATGGCACCCACGGGGCGTGCGGCCAAGGTGTTTTCGCTAAACAGTGGCGGGCATGCGGCCTTTACCATCCATCGTAAGATTTACCGGTTGCGTGCCTTTGCTGGCGTTGGGGGCGAGTATAACCTGAACGATAACCTGCATGCCGACACGCTGTTTATGGTGGACGAGGCCTCGATGGTGGCCAACGGAGGTGGGGCAGAGGCTGCTTTTGGCAGCGGGCGACTGCTCGACGATCTTGTGCGGTATGTATATGCTGGGCGCAATTGCCGTCTTATGCTCATCGGCGACCAAGCTCAGCTGCCGCCAGTGGGCGAAGAACAGAGTCCGGCACTCGACACACAGTTTATGCAAGGCTATGGCATGGAGGTGTTTACATGCGACTTAAACGAGGTGGTAAGGCAACAATCGGCTAGCGGCATCTTGTTTAACGCCACTTGTTTGCGCCAACTGATGGGGCGCGATGAAGGCACGCTGTTGCCACGAATACGCTTGGAGGGGTTCGCCGACTTGCAAATTGTTCCTGGCGACGAACTTATCGAAACGCTCAACACCAGCTATGCGGAAGTGGGAATGGACGAAACCATCGTGGTGACACGCAGCAACAAGCGGGCGAACGTTTTTAACCAAGGCATCAGAAACACGGTGCTTGGCCGCGAAGAACTGCTTACCACGGGCGATTTGCTGATGGTGGTGAAGAACAATTACCATTGGACGGAGAAAGAACGGAGCACTATTGGCTTTCTTGCCAATGGTGACAGGGCGCGCGTGCTGCGTGTAAGAAACGAACAAAGGGCTCACGGCTTGCGCTTTGCCGATGTGTGGTTGCAGCTTACCGACTACGAGAACGAGGAGCTGCAAGTAACGGTTGTGTTAGATAGTTTGCTTTCCGAATCGCCTGCGCTCACGGCTCAGCAAAACGAGGCGCTATATAATAATGTGTTGAACGATTACGCCGACGTACCCTTGAAGGCCGATAGAATGAAGATGGTTAAAGGTGATGCTTTCTTCAACGCCTTGCAGGTGAAATTCGCTTACGCCGTTACTTGCCACAAGGCGCAGGGCGGACAATGGGAACATGTGTTTCTTGATCAAGGCTATGTGCCAGAAGACTCGTCGCGTTCTGATTATTTACATTGGTTGTACACGGCTTTTACGCGAGCCAAAAGCAAATTGTTTTTGGTGAATTGGCCGAAGAATCAGGTGGAATAAACCTCCTCAATGCAGTCCATAACAGGCTTTATCCCCAACCTCTCTCCAAAGGGAAAGGGGAATGATGTGCTTTTCCTATTGTGTTGTAAGGCACGGATTGAAGGGTGGTTTGAGGGTTTCACTGCCGTGTTTGGCAAGTATGTTGGCTGTTGCAATTATGCTTGTTCAATATGTTTTTTTGCAACCAATGCAGTACAAGCTATCTTGTACAGCGAGTACAAGTGGCTTGTAGTCGCACTACAAACCGCTTATAGTGTCAGTCTTTGTTGCTAGTAGCCTCACAAACAAAGTTGGTAGTGATGCAAGTTGATGCTCACTGGTTAATAATTTAAGGAGTTCATTTTAGGAGTTATGGAGTTAAGGAGTTAAGGAGTTAAGCCAAATGCCTTGTCGCGGAGTGGTTGCTGTTTTTAGGAGTTATGGAGTTAAGGAGTTATGGAGTTAAGCCAAATACCTTGATGGCGTTAGCCATTCTTTCACCTTTTCACTCTTTCACCCTTTCACCTTTTCACCTTTAACACCCTCACTTCCGCATTTCCCATCTTTTCCACTTCGTGCATTTCCTTGTCGTAGAACACGCTTTGTATAGCCTTATTGATGATGCCGTGCCCCACGGCTAGCACCGTTTGGTTGGGATAATGTTGGGCAATCATGTCGAGAAAGAGGCGGGCGCGATGCTTGATGGTCGTTAGCGACTCCACATCTTCGGGCCAAACCTTGTCTTTTAAGCTAGGGATAAATGCGCCAGTGAAACCGCCCCAGTCGCGTTCGCGCAAGAGTGGGGTGGTGCAGAAAGGCTTGTTGTGGGGCGCAGCAATAATACTGCACGTGTGTTCGGCGCGTTGCAGGTCGCTGCTTATAAAGGCGTCGATAGGCGTATCGCTAAGTTCGCGAGCCAACTTTTCGGCTTGTGCTATGCCTGTTTCGTTCAGTTCGCCTTGCGTTTGACCTTGAAGTATTTGGTTGGCGTTGGCCACAGTCTCGCCGTGGCGCACCAATAAAAGGGTTGTCATCTATTTAGTTTGTGAGGTTTTGAATTTTTATGAACATGTCAGTTTGGGGCGAGAGTTTAGGCGTTTATGTCCAAAATGCGCATTATCCGTTTACAAGTTTGTGCGAAAAAGGGTTGCTTTCTACTTTTCATCGGGCGTGTTCGGTTAGCCTAAGTGCCGACCTTTGTATGCCCTTTGTCACAAACACCGCACAAAAGTAAACAAAAATATTGCACCGACAAAAGATAGTTTGTATTTTTGTAGTCGGGTAATGGAGCGTTCCAAGACTTTTCGAGCAATGAGAAAACAACAGCAACACATGCTTGCAGACAGTCTCTAAGTTGACAGAACCTGCCATATACCATCCAGTTGTATATATAACTAATGAGATATGAAGACAGTTCAAACAGCTTTTATCCGTGCCATCATCGCCGTTGTGGTGGGACTATTGTTGATTAAATACCGTGAAGAAACGGTGACGTGGATAACCATTATCATCGGCGTGTTATTCTTTATATCGGGCTTAATCTCGTGTATCGTCTACTTGGTGAACCGAAACGCCAAGCCTACGGCCGCTGTCGACGTAGAGGGAAGGCCCATTTCGCTAAACAAACCCACGTTCCCCGTGGTTGGTATTGGCAGCCTTGTGTTGGGCGTTGCCTTGGCTGCGTTCCCCAACCTTGTGGTTAATTGGATGGTTTACATCTTCGGTGCCATTCTTATCTTCGGTGCCGTGGGGCAATATGTAACCTTGGCCAGTGTGGTTAAGCTCTCTAAACTGAGCCTTTATTTTTGGCTCATGCCCTCGTTTGTGTTTGTTGTGGGGCTCATTGCCCTCTTCAAGCCCTCGTGGATAGCCTCTGCCCCCTTGCTTTTCCTTGGTTGGGCTATGGTGTTTTATGGCGTAGTGGAATGTGCCAACGCCTTTAAGATAATGAATATACACCGACAAGTGGCAAGAATTGAGGCGCAACAGCAGGCCGAAAGCGAGGCAATGGAGGCCGATGCGGAAGAGATTGATTCGCAAGATGAAACGGAAACGTCATCAGACTTGTCTGGCTTGTCTAAACAGTCTGACTTGTCTGACCAGTCCACAACGCCCACAACGCCCACCAGCAACGCGCCCGAAGATCAGGATAATCCTAACTTAGGCGCAGGAATTTAAGTCCTGTCGAAATTCTTTAAGTGATGGTTGAGCAAGCAGACAACACACCATTGCAGGCTGCGGAAGGCTGTCGCGTTCTGTTGGCTGGTGCAACGGGCTATTTGGGAAGTTTCGTTTTGCGCGAATTGCAACGGCGAAACTACTCAACGCGCGTGATTGTGCGCAATCCGTTGCGCATGCAATCGGTTTCGCCGAACGTTGATGTAAGGGTAGGCGAGGTTACGCAGCCCGACACTTTAAAGGGCGTTTGCGAAGACATAGACGTGGTGATAAGTACGGTAGGCATCACTCGGCAGAGGGACGGCATGACCTATATGGATGTTGATTTTCAGGCCAACGCCAACCTCATTGACGAGGCTAAACGCAGTGGAGTGAAACGTTTTATCTACGTTTCGGTGTTTAATGGCGCAAATATGCGGCACTTGAAGATTTGCGAGGCTAAGGAACGGTTGGGCGACTACCTGAAAAACTCTGGGCTAGATTATTGTATTGTTCGCCCAACGGGGTTCTTTTCTGACATGCGCGACTTTCTAAAAATGGCAAAAGGAGGTAGTGTTTGGCTCTTTGGCGATGGCATGTTGCGCATGAATCCCATTCATGGGGCTGATTTGGCGCGGGCTGTTGTAGATGCTTTGCATAGCCAGCAGCACGAACTTAACATAGGTGGACCCGACGTATTGACGCATAATGCGATTGCCGAATTGGCATTACGGGCCTATGGGCATCAGCCTCGCGTTCGTCATTTGCCCGACTTTGTGCGCCGCTCCACGCTCTTTCTCCTTCGTTTGTTCACTCCTGCCAAGACGTATGGCCCACTAGAATTCTTCCTTACGGCAATGGCTATGAATATGCAAGCACCAACTTATGGGGAAGAAAAGCTCGAAGATTTCTTTAAACGAGAGGTTGAAAGCGAGAAGACTTAGTAAAGGTGAAAAGGTGAAAGAGTGAAAAGGTGAAAATATGGCTAACGCCATCAAGGCATTTGGCTTAACTCCTTAACTCCTTAACTCCATAACTCCTAAAGATGAAAAGGT
>ERZ773056.353-NODE-353-length-24367-cov-7.174975_pt1 | contig 24367 bp, 24 predicted proteins | sample MGYA00580857_ERZ773056 | MGnify/ENA primary metagenome ERZ773056 (study PRJEB29015, sample SAMEA2737996) | human oral metagenome | biome: human oral; feature: human-associated habitat; material: dental | place: China | collected 2114 ... | reverse complement strand
TAAAATGTTATTTCCTTTAGAGGTTTTGTCACTTCAATTCCTCCAGTTCCTCTTGTAACTATTATCAATCCCGCACTTTTTAATTTTGTTAAAATTTTTCTTATAATAACAGGATTCGTATTTATACTTCCAGCAAGAAAATCACTTGTAATCCTGTACTCATCTTTAAATACCTCTACACATGCAAAAATATGTAGTGCTATCGTAAATCTGCTTGATATCTGCATAATTTCATTCTCCTTTTTTCTATATTTTCTACCAGTTTTTCAATTTGTAAAGCTTCAAAATTAACTCTAATATTCTATAAAACTTCTAATTTTCTTTAGATGTAATAACAATAGTTACATCTTATAAAATTATGATACAATATTTTTGATGTAATGTCAATAGTTACATCAAAAATATCCCTAATATAAAAAATTCAAATAGAAGAACTTATGAGATAAAATATGAATAAATAGAAATGTCATTACAATATAAAAGTGATATTACAAATTTTAATAAAATCTGCTAATATCACTTTTATTTTACTATTCAAGATTTTAGAACGAAACTCCAAGCCCAATTCCAATTTGAGAATTCTTATCTTTTGTATTATACCCTCCACTTAATGAGAAGTTAAAGTTTCCTGCTTCAAATCCTATCTTTAAATTACTTTTGAAATTTCCACGATTTTCATCTTTAACACCTTTTAAATTAATTTTTGCGTTTGTGTTTACAAATCTTGCTTCGTTGATGTTATCTTCTATTTTTCCTAATTCATATTCATATCCAAGTCCTAAAGAAGCTTTAAAGAAAGTATTTTCAGCAATCGGAGCAGAATATCTAAATTCAACACCTGCAGATGGCTTTATAGAATAATAATCATTTCCATTAATCTCCATAGCTAAAACACTATCTTTTTCTTTAATTTTTGAAAAACTTCCATAACCTAATTTTAAAGCTGTATATGGTTTAACTGTAAAATTTTCTCCCAATTGGAAAGTTTTCCCCAATTCATTCTTAACTGCAAATCCATAAGCATTGTAATCAGATTTATTTTCATAAATATTATTACCAACTACAAATCTTCTCTTCATATTATTTTGGGAGAGGAATCCATCTCCACTTAAATTCCATTCTAAACCATTTAAATCAAATGTCTTGTAAGCTCCTATTTTAAACATTGTTAAATTTTCTTTTGATTTTCCATTATCTTTTAACTTAAATTTATTAGCTATAACTCCAGCATAAATTCCCTGTTTCAAAGTAGAATTATTAAATAAATAAGAAGCACCATATGCTGAGCTAGTTGAATCAGCTATTTTAGAATCTTTTATTTCATATTTATTTTTATTAACAAAAGTTGAAATATGATGTCCGTCTTTATTTATATTATCTTTTTGTAAATTTGAAAGCTCTTCATCTAAAATATTATCAGTTTGTGAAATTCTCTGCTGTACATTAATATATTGATTTCCATTAATTTCATGATAAGTTTTTGAAAGTTCTTTAGCATCTCTCAAAGCATTCATATAATTAAATACTTCCTTATCTTTAGAACTTACCGCTGTTTTAGTATACTTTTCATCTAGTCCTTGTGCCACAGCTTGACTTACTTCATCATCAGCAAATTTTGTATATGATTGTTTTTTTAAGACAACTTTTTCTATTTTATTATTTTCAATTTCTGAATCAGCTTCCCAAACTAATGAACCTGTCTTAACATTCCAATTTTTAATGTTACTTGATTGGATAGATTTATTAAACGGTTCAAGAACCTCACTTCCAACAGAAACTTTTGTAGTATTTGTCAATTCAGTAGCTTCAGCTCCAATTAACAAATCAGCATTTTCTAATTTTAAATTAGAAAGCCCTTCAATTGGTCTTGTTTTTCCTAATGAGTCAACATATATTTTCAAATCAGAATTTGCCGGTTTTATTTCATTTGATAAAACTTTTATAGTTTCTATATTATCAACACGCTCTCTTACTGCACCACCACTGATTTCAATGTTTCCATAATTTTTGATAACACCTCCGGCAATTACAATTCCTACACCATTCTGGGAATCAATATGAATTTTCCCATTATTTGTAAATTCCGCATTTTTTCCGACTATTACTCCAATAGCTCCTTTTGGATTTCCAACAGTTGTGATTTCACCGTTATTTATTCCTTTTGAACCATTGGATATATACATCCCTACTCCACCATCTTCAGTAATATTAATAGTTCTATTATTTTCTATAGTATTTCCGTTGATTCCTACCATACCGATAGAATTTTTACCAATTTGAATTATTCCATTATTTTTCAATGATGCCCTTGGGTTATCACTGTACATTCCAATACTTGGATTATTTCTATCAAATGAAGCACCTACTCGTATTTTTCCTGTTGAACCTGCATATCTCTGATTTTCTACATTATAGGCGGCATCTCCACCAGCATATATTCCTATTGACTTATCCCCATACAAATTTATTTCTCCTACATTTCCTATTACATCTTGCGGAGTATCTGAAGAAGAAATATTTTTTTTCTGGTTACGTACATCTGCCCGTATTCCAATAACATTGTTAGCAGTACTTTCAATTTTTGCATTATTCAGATTTAAAATAAATCCCTTGTTATCTACAAAAGGCTTATCAAGATAAATTCCTGTAGAATTTTCTCCAAGAAGAATATCTCCATCATTTTTTACAGAATTGTGCGGAATAGGTGCAGAAGGACCGAGAAGACCATAATCAAATTCTGAATCAGCACTCCAATAAATAGCTGTAGAATTCTTTCCTACAGAAATTTTCCCTGTATTAATGAAATTTGAAGCAGTACCATATGCCCCAATAGAATTATTACCTTTCATATCAATAGTTCCACGATTGTAGTTAAAATCATTTGCAACAAATTCATATTCAAATCCGTATAATCCTTTGATTCCAATCTGGTTATCCTTTGTACCTGTCAAAGTTACACCTGAATTAATAGTAAAAGTAGAGTTAGTAACTTCCACTTTATTATATAAATCATTAGGATCATCTAAGTTTACATTCTGATCCACACGAAGCCTTGAATTATCAAATTTAAATAACTTATAACCAGTTCCATTAATTGTTGGCCTTTGATTTGCAGGTGTTCCTGAAATAATATCTGAAATATTAGTTTTAGATAATTCTACATCAACACCTTTAAGTATAAATAAATAGGAATTTGGTTCCAAATTTATTGTTAATTTATCAGCATTATGCATAAGTCTTGTAAAATAGTGATTAACTGCTGCTTTTGGATTTGAAAGAAAGTATGTATTTCCTCCATAAACACTGTTTCCTTCAAAAAATGTTATAGCACCTCCACCTGCTTTTACATTCATAGTTGCCGGAGCAACAAAATCCAATACATTTGAAGCCGAACGGTTTAGAAAGAAACCAACCTCTCTGTTTCCAACATCATAATGAGTTTTGCTTGCAATTTTTGTTCTGTCTACTTTTTCTCCAGCAATTTTATAGGCAAAAATATCCAAGCTTGCATCAGAAATTACACTTAGATTCGTTTTTTGGAATCTTGCACTATTACTTATTGAAGGAGTAGTCGGAGAGCCTGGTACTGTTGCTGATGGATTTCCTGATCCACCTCCACCGGAGCTTCCTGTACCACTTGAACTTCCACCGCCACCTCCGCTTGAACAACTTATAATGGCAATCAACGTTACTAGCAATAACATCATCTTATGATTTTTTTTCATAGCAATCCTTTCTTTTTCCATTTTCTATATTTTTATAAATCTCAAGTATTTGCATTGAATGTTTTATATAAAAAATTATTATAATCATAAATACATCTCAATAAATTAGAAAAATTATAATCTATATTTTAATTTTAATATTATATAAAAAATATAAATTATTTTTGTTTATCATCAACCAATTTACAATTACCTTTTATTTGCTACTCTTCTTCAGGATAGGTCATTCCCCATTCCTTACGTAATTTTGTCATAATATCCATAACATCTATTGTATATTCCAGCTTCATTTTGTTAATTCCTGTTTTTACAGACTCTTCCATATTCTGAAGTTCATACTGAAGGGCATTTGATGTTATTCCAGCTGTGATTTCTTCAACTTCACCTGTTTCTGTATAAACTATTTTAGCCTTGTCTGCTCTTGGATATTCTGTAATTTCGATATACGCCTTCTCACATGCAATTACAACTCTTTTTGGCTGTTTTGAATGAAGTGTAAGAGCTATCGTTGACATCTGCTGTTCCTTGTTCATCATGATTATTCCAACCTGTTCATCTACTCCTGTTGGTGCATATTTTACCTGAGAAAAAACATTGTCAGGCTTTGAAGTCATAAAAAGCCTTGTAATTGAAATAGCATAAACTCCTATATCAAGCAATGCCCCTCCTGCGAGATTTCTATTGAAAAATCTGTTATTCATGTCATATTCCTTGTAACTTCCAAAATTGACCTGTATCATCTTTACATCGCCCAGCTTACCTGAATTTACAATTTCTGAAAGTTCAGTATAAAGTGGCATATTAAAAATTGTCATTGCTTCCCCAAGAATAAGATTTTTTTCCTTTGCAATTCTTACTGCTTCTTCAAGTTCTTCACTATTTAATGTAATTGATTTTTCACATAGTATGTGTTTCCCATTTTTAAGTGCTTCAATCATAAATTTTATATGTGTGTTATGAGGGGTTGTAATATAGATTATATCAGTTTCTTCATCTGTAAACATATCTTCTATTTTGTCATAAACTTTTTGAACTCCATATTTTTCGGCGAATTCCACAGCCTTTCTATGTGTCCTGTTTGCTACTGCATAAAGTTTTTTCCCCATTTTTTCAAGTGCCTGTGCCATCTCATTTGCAATTACGCCAGTTCCCAGCACAGCCCATTTTAATTCTTTTTCTATTTTTTCTCCCATAGTTAGCCTCCTCATAGCAAATCATATTAATTTTTGTTTAATAAATTATATTACCATTTGATAGTAAAGTCAAGAAAAGAACAGTAATAAATTAGTAAAATAAATTATCTAAATTTTTATTATTATTCTTTCAATTTTACTGTTAATATTCAGCTTTTCAACAATTTTCAGAAGTAAATAAAAAAACATCAATTACCGTATTTTCCATTTAAATTTGGGAACTGATGTTTTTCTATTATTCTATGAATATTGTTTTATTTAAACTTTTTCAGGCGCTTTAATATATATGCCTTCTTTACTTTTTACTAATTCAATTCTACTATTATATAAAATTTCAAGATAAGATATGTCTTCTTTTCTAGATTCTATTTCTTTAATATTTTCCCCTGTATTCAGAAGTTTATCTTTTAGTTTAGAAATCTTATCTCTTTTACCCTCTTTTATTATTCTATCAATCATTCCTATAAATTTGGATACTTCTCCTGTCATTTTAATAAGAGGTAAAATATTTAAAAGATTTGTTCTTGTAACTTTTTCTACTATTTTAAAAAAATCATTTATTTCAAAAGCTTTTGCTGAATATATGTAATCACTTAATCTCTTTTTCCATTCAGAATGTTCATCTTTATAGGTTTTACATTTTTCTGCAATATCTTCTTTAAGTATTTTAAGATAATCTTGATTATAATTTTGACTTACTAAAGCTTCAAGATATATTGCAAAACAATATAAATATAAAGAATACCAATATTCTGAAATCAACTCACATTTTTCATATATATTCATTAATATCTCTTCTATTTTATCTTTTTCAGCAGAAATATCTTCTAAATTATTAATTTGCATTTTATAGAAATTTATATCCGCAAGAGAATCTATTTTTATTTTTTGGATAGATGTAATTGTTGATAATTTTTGCATATCATTTTCCAAAATATAGTTTAATGAATCTTGAGTAGTTCTTAAAAATTCTTCTCTACTTAATAATTTACTTTTTTTATCATCTTTAAGATATTGTTTTATATCTGAAATTTCTTTTTCCATTTTTTGCAAATTATTATTAATTTGTGACATATAATATTGACCTGTAACAATCGACATTATTGAAAAAACTCCACTGATAATCTGAGGAGTCATGGATAATTGCTGAAATACTGCACCAGATACAATTTTATTATTTGTACCTGCTTGTACAACATTTCCTGTGAAATAACCAGGATACTTTGCTGAAGTTTGTAGTACTCCTAATCCTTTATCAAATACTACTCTATAAACGTCTCCACTATAATTACCTAGATTTACTAAATTAGGAAATAGTTGTATCAGAGAGTTTAATCTTGTTGCAAGACTGTCATTAATTTTTTTATATTTATTACTATTGATATTAAAATCTGATAAATCTTCATCTATTCCCATTCCTATTTCCGTTAAATACTGATTAGAAAAAATTTCTAACTGATTTTCTTCATAATTATTTTCCATAATTGTAATTTCCTCCTCTATTTTTTATTTTTATATATTTATAATGTATTGCTGTTATATTATACACAAATTTATAATTATAATATTATACTCTAGTAACAATTCATTATCTCATCTCGATTATATCATATATGTATACATTTTCCACTTCTACTTCTGCTTTACTTCTTAACAACTGATTATAATATTTTCTATTTGACATGATATAAAGATTCTCCATCAAGTTATTATACTCCTCTTCTCTCATCAACACCACATTTTTATCATTCTTTCTTATTATAATAACTGTTTCACAGTCATCATTTACCTTGTCACAATATTTTTCGAAATTATTTCTTACATTTGAATAATTTCTGGCTATCATTTAAATCCACCTTTTTCTTATTGTAAAGTATTCTTGACAGAAAATCAACATAATTTATTTTTTTGCAACGAAAATCTTTTCGTTCCATTTTTCGTTTCATTTTGCAACGAAAAAAATAATTTTGGTTTATTTTTTTAACTGATATTTTACTGAACGTCCTTTTCCCACCTGCTCAACAATACTTTTTTCAATTAGACCATTTATTGATCTTATAACTTTTGATTTGTTATATCCACTTAAATCTTCGATTTCTTTCCTACTTAATTTTTCATGCTCTTTAAGAATTTCAAAAACTTTTACTTCACCGTTAACTAAATTACTTGGAACTGTTTCAATTATCGGTAAAGTTATCCTTATACTATTTTCATATATTTCAAAAGATGGTTTTACAAAATTTTCCCTGTATTCATATTTTATTCTTTTTATTCCTGTTCCAAATTTTTCAATTATTCCTAGTCTATAAAAAATATTTGCTATTATAGGATTTCTCAGAACGGAAACATATCTTCTCATATATTCATCTTCTGACATTCCTGAAGGTAAACTTCCTGGCGATATAATCTCTATTTTATCATTTGACATCACTATTTTTATATTCGCATTTATATCCCACAATCTATGCACTATTGCATTTGCAACAGATTCCCTGAAAGCTTCTTTTGAAACTTTTTCTTTTTTTATACGCTCAGCTCCTACTATTTCTTCATATTCATAATATCTTTCAAATGTGCTGATTGCGTTAGAATATTGTTCAAGTATGGATTTTCTTTCAATATTTTCTCTAAACAAGATTTTATTTATATTTTCACCTAAAACTACTATATCAATTCCAGAAAATTTTCTATTATTATTGTCCCCAAAAAGTTCAGCAGCTATATTAAATTTCTTATTTTCATATAAATTCAATGTTTTTAGTATATCCAAGTTCAGTTCTTTTATTCCTACTATTTCTTTTAATTTTTTTTCTAAAAACTTAAATTCTAATTTTTCGTTTTCTATTTCAATTGCTTCATAATCTAGATTACTTCCCTGTAATATCAGTCTATTCAATTCAACTCTGTCTACTTCAACTGTTGATGTATCATTTCTTTTATAGGCTTTACCATTGTAATAATATGGCGGAAAATCCCCTTTTTTCACATTTAAAATAATACAACTTTTTCCTTCTATTTTTTCAACATCCAATGTATATTCCGGCTTAGGTTTTATACTGTCATTAATGGTATTTTCTATATTAAGTTTATCCTCCATTACTTTTTCCAACCCTATAACTTTTCCCTCATCATTTATCCCAAAAATTATTTTTCCATTCTTATAATTAGAATAAGCAGAAACTATTTTCAAATAACTTTTACTTATTTTTTCCTTAAACTCTATATCTTTACTTTCTTTTCTCATATAAACCCTCCATTCTTCCAGTATAGATCTTTATTAGTCCACATAATTTTTAACTTCTATTAAAATATGTACGACTAATAAAAAAATTATATTCTTGAATTAATTATACTTCATTTCTATTCTTTTTACAACGAAAAGCTTTTCGTTCCATTTTTCGTTTCATTTTGCAACGAAAACATAAAAAAACAACCATATAAAATAATAATTTTTATGTGGTTGTTCTATTTTATATAAATTTCACTTTAAAATAATTTCTATATTTAATAATTTTCAGGGAACAGTATTCTTTCCACTCCTTCAATAATTATGTGTAAAATCATCATATGAACTTCCTGTATTCTGTCTGTCGTTTCTCCAGGAACAATAAATTCATAATCACACATTCCTTTCATTTTACCGCCATCTTTTCCTAAGATTCCTACTGTTTTAAGTCCTTTTTCCTTTGCTACTTTTACAGCTTCTATAATATTCTGAGAATTTCCTGAAGTAGATATTCCAAAAAAGAAATCTCCTTCCTTTCCAAAAGCTTCCACTCCCTTAGCAAATATGAAATTAAATCCATAATCATTTCCAACGCATGTTATATGTGATGAATCACTTATACTTAAAGATGGTAAGGCTTTTCTGTCTTTTCTGAATCTTCCTGTGAATTCTTCAGCAAAATGCATTGCATCGCAGTTACTTCCACCGTTTCCTGCTATCAGTGATTTATTCCCTTTTTTATATGCTTCTGCCAATTCTTCTGCAACTTTTAAAGTTTTCTCAATATTTTCATCTTTTTCAACAAAGTTTTTTACAGTTTCATAAGCAGCTAAATATGAATATTTAATATGATCTTTCAACAAAATTATCACCTCATTGTATAATTTACATTATTTTTTATATTACACATGTTACCATAATTATCTTATTTTTTTATCTGAAAATAATTCCCTATTTAATTTATAATTTTTAAGAAAATCTATAAATTTACTTATTCCTTCCTTGTCTTCATTTTCCCTTATTAGCACAATCTGAAATCTGTCTTCCGATTTATCAAAACTGTGAATTACATTCAGTGATCCCTTTATAACTTCTTCATATACACTGTAATAAGGAAGTACTGCAAATCCCAGTCCATTCTTAATAAGATTTTTCATTGTTTCTATACTTCCATTTATGGATATTCTTTTATCCAGATTAAATCCTATCATTTTTTCAAACAAATCCAAATATTTATTTGTAAGCATCGTGTCTCTTTTTAGCAAAGGAACATCTATAAGTTCTTTATAATCATTTATTTCAGTTCCTGCAACTACGACAAAAGGATATTCTTCAGTTTCTATAACTTTTATTTCTTTATCCTCTATAAAATATTCCTCCATAAGAGCTATATCCACTGTACCTTCCTTCAAATGCTTTACAAGCGATTCCCTATTTTTTATATAAAGGTCAAATTCAATTTCAGGATTATTTTCACTGAACTCCACCATTATTTTAGGAAGTACAGGTTCTCCAATATTATGAGTTGCACCTATTGAAATTTTTCCTTTCTTATACTGCAGGATTTTCTTCATTTCATTTTCCATTCTGGAAATTTTTTCAAACACGTCCTGAGACATCTTGAAAAGTTCTTTTCCTGCAAATGTCAGCTTAAAATTTTTTGAATTTCTTTCAATTAACTGTAGACCTAATGTGTATTCTAATTTCTTTATCTGTATCGATACGGCTGATTGACTTATGAATAATTTTTTGGCTGCCTTTGTAAAACTTTTTTCATTGCAGGCTTCAAAAAATATTTTTAAATGATGTATATCCATTTACTTCTCCAATCATATATAATATTTATAGTATTATATAACATTTGTAATCATTTGTCCAGTTTATTTTTAAATTTATTTCTATAATTTTTATATAATTTTAAATTTCTTTAATTACAAAATTAAATTTTATTTCCCCATTTCTGAATTTTTATCTATATTTTTTTATAAATGTAATCTCCTTTCAAATTCTTCCTTATAAGATTTATACGTATATCTTAACATTATATTTAATACAAATAAAGGTATTGATGCCCAAATTGACCATGAAAATCTTTTTCTTATTATAAATTCCAGCATCAGAAGAAAAACTCCTATAAAAAATAGGAAGAAATTTAATATTTTTATTCTGTCACTTTTATGTTTATCCCAGACAAAGGAAAATGCAAGTCCAACAAAACAGAATGCCACCGTTATCGGTATTCCCCTTCTAAGACTCCAGCTTAATGTCTTATCCCCATAATCAATTATTAAAAGGAATGTTGTCAGTCCAACAAAAATAAAAAATAGATTCTGTCTTAAAGTATGTGAATTCAGCAGTACAAACAGCAAAAGATCAAACAGCAGAATGGAAGGAATAACATAATATGCCCATCCAATATTTCCATATACTATTATATTCTGAAAAAATACTTCCAGTATGGAAATTATGGAAATTGTAAAAAAGGACATAAATATCGCTTTTCTGACTTTTTTCATTTTCAGTTCGTACAGATTTATATTTACAAAAGGATATTCCCCTTCATAAATTCCATTATCTTCATTTTCCATTTTCGGAACAGCTGTTTCACACAATGGGCATTTCTCGGCATTTTCCTCAAGTTCAATACCACATCTTATACAATACATATATATTCCACCTTATCTTTTTATATAATTTAATAATTTGTTATTATTTTTGACTTAATTCCCCTTTTCCTTAAATATACAAAAAACTCCCTTTCTATTTCATGATTGGTTGTCAGATTGCCAAAAGTGACATATGCTTTTTCAGTGTCGCTTATTACTCCAATTTTTATTTTGCATCGTTTACTTGGAGGCGGAAGGAATCTCAATCCTTTCACATATTTTATATATTTTTCATCAAGACGGAAAATACCAAGATTTGAAAATCCTGTAGTATATCCTCTTTCACCATAATAATCAAATATGAATGGAAAAAATATTCTTTTTATAAGATACGGAACTACTTTTATCATAACATTTCTTATTGGATTCATTGCCTTGTAAATGCTCTTATAAAATTCTTTCTGTGTTATTTTCATCCTGAAATAATTATCCAGATATTCTATGATTTCTTCAAGAGTAAAATTACCAAGACTCGGATCTATTGATGGAGTAATATTTATAAAAAAATTTCTATAAGTCTCTTCCATGAAAATTCTTCTAAGATCCACAGGTACTCCTATAACTATTTCTTTTTTCGCGTAGGAATACTTATTCAGCAAAACTTTAAAATAAACAGCCAGAAGATATTTTCCAACTGTCGTATTATATTTTCCGCTTTCCTTTTTTAGCTCTTCTATTGATATTTCCCCCGTAGTTATGTGGTATTGTCCCTTTTCCAGTATTTTTAAAGGAAGATGAAAAGCTCTTTTTACAGTTTTTTCCTTGTTTACCTTTTTCATATATTTTGTATATAAATCAGTATATTCTATATGCTTTATATCTTTATTTTCTGTTTTATTTTTCTGTCCAAAATATTTTAAATCCAAATATTTTTCAATAAGATTCCTGAAAAATGCCGCCGCTCCCCCTCCATCTGTAAGAAAATGTGCTATTTCTACAGAAATCTTGTTTTTATAATACAATATTCTCAGAGGATTTTTCTTCTTTATTTCTGTACAAGGATAGGCTATCTCAGGTACTACCTGAAGTGGTGTATTTTTCTGCTGCAGATAATTCCAGAAAATTCCCTTTTTCAGCTCAGAATTATAAAAAGGATACTTTTCCTGCAAATCTTCAGTGGCTTTTTTAAGTATTTCCACCTCAATGTTTTCATATAGCAAAACAGACAGCCTGAAACAGGTTGTCCTTCCTTCGCTTATTATTGAAGAATATGTTTTTGCAAAAGCATCCAGTTTATACCATATTTTCTGGTTTTTCATCTTTAAATCCTCTTTTTTCTCCTGAAATTCCTTTTAAAATAAATTTATTTCGCAAGATATTCCATCATTGCACTGTACCGTTTTTCAGCTTCTTTATAGCCTATATTATACACATTTGTAAGTTTCTCCCTGTTTTTCTCTATTCTTCCAAGGTTTAACGGAGTTTCAGGCTGAATTATAAACACTTTTCCCTGTCTTTCCAGTTCATAAATGTATTCCAGTATTTCATTATATCTGCTGAATCTTGTATTCATAAGCTCTACAAATTTAGGATATTTCTTATATCTTATTGCCGAAATCTTTCCAAGCTTACTCTGTTTTTTTCTATATTTTTTATCCCTTGTCATTATAATTATATTTTTTGTATTACCATTTTCTATTGACTTTTTTATTGGTATGGAATCAGATACTCCTCCATCAAGATAGAGCTCCCCATTTATTTTGACCATTTTTGAAAGAAAAGGCAGTGAACTTGAAGCCCTTATATAAACTGTATCTGTCCTGAAATCCTTCACATCAGGGTATTCAGCCTCACCTGTACGGCAGTTTGTGATAACTGCCTGAAATCTTGTCCTGCTTTTCATAAAGGTTTCATTGTCAATAGGATTCAGTTTATCGGGAATTTCTCCATATACAAAATCAACTCCGAACAGATCTCCTGTAGTTATAAGGCTGTGCATACTGCAGTATCTCTTGTCATCCAGATAATCCACAGATACATTAAAGGCTCTTTTATACTGTTTTGATAAGTAACTGCAGGCATGGCATGAACCGGCAGAAACTCCTATACAGCCATCAAATTCAATATTTTTTTCCAAAAAAAAGTCCAGTACCCCTGCTGTAAAAATACCTCTCAGACCTCCGCCTTCCAGTACTAATCCTGTTTTTTCCTTTTTATTGACATTCATTTTTTCCTTATCTTTCATTTTCCCCACATCCATATCTTGTTTAAATTTATTTTAATCCCAGAAAAATATATCAAGTAACGTTTTTTTTCCAGGCATTCCTTCCAATTTTTTCCCTTTTTTTATCCAGTACTTTTTTTCAGCAATATCATAGAGAGGCTTGTCAGCAAGGCTATCTGAATAAAATTTTATTATTTCATACTCTATATTATTTTCTTTTGCCCACTTATTAAGTTTCTTGACCTTTTCCATTCCTTTGTTGTTTTCCCCTTTTATCTCTGCAATAAATTTTTCCTTGCCATCTCCCTGAAATTCTGTACCAAACACCATATCATACCCCATTTCAGGAATAAGCCTTTCAAGCAGGAATAAAGGAGTTGCCGAAGTCACTATTACCATGTCTGCCTCTTTCCTATTTTCCCGAAGCTCCTCCTGTGTCCAGCTGTACATTTTTTTATCATATTCTTTCCAGAATCCGTCTACAATTTTTTCTATCTCTTCATTGCTGTGGGATTCCAGAAATATGAAAAATCTTTCTTTAAGACGTTTCAAATCTGTAATTTTTATCAGATAAAATAAAACTTCCTTCAGATAGGTCAATCCAAAAAGTAATCCTTTTAAAGGATAATTCCTTAAATAATAACTAAAGAAGTTAGTCCCCGATTCACCACCGTATATTGTTTTATCAAAATCATACACAATAAGTTTCTTTTTCATATAAATTCCTTCCGAAATTAATCTATAAATTCGTATACATCTTTTTCAAAAATCATATTTTTAGATAATTTATCCTTTATATCTCCATTAAAGTCTACAAAATATTTTTCTGCATTCCTTTTCAACTCTTCCTTAGACTTTCTTCCCAGATTTTCAGATTTCAGAATATTTTTCACTTCATCTCCAAGAATAAGGACTTCATTTATGGAAATTCTTCCCCTGTATCCTCCTGAACATTCTTCACATCCTTCTCCACTGCAGCAATCGCATTTTTTACCTACAAGCCTCTGAGCTATTACTCCTATAAGCGAATCCAGTATAAGATACTTAGGTATGCCCATGTCTGTCAGCCTTATTATTGTTGAAACAGCATCATTTGTATGTATCGTGGATATTACAAGATGACCTGTCAAAGCTGCCCTTACTGCAATTTCAGCAGTTATTTCATCTCTTATTTCAGAAACTACAATAATATCAGGATCATTTCTTAAAGTACTTTTCAGAACTTCGGAAAAAGTTACTCCTATTTCTTCATTTACCTGAATCTGAACAAGTCCTTTCACTTTTGTTTCTACAGGATCTTCCACTGTTATTATTTTTCTTTTCCCATCATTCAGAATATCAATTATTGAAAGGAGTGTCGTAGATTTCCCTGACCCTGTAGGTCCGCTTACAAGTATCAGTCCAAACTTTCTTTCTAATACTTTTTCAAGCATTCCTATACTTTTTTCTGAAAATCCAAGCGTTTCCAGTTCTGTATTTTCAAGATAGTTTTCAAGTATTCTCAGTACGATGCTTTCCCCCTCGACTGTCGGGACATATGCCGCCCTTATATTGTATTTTTTCTTTAATAAAAAAGAAAAACTCCCATCCTGAGGTTTTCTCTTTTCAGCCACATTCATATTAGACAGTATTTTTATTCTGGAAATTATTTCTATTATATTCTTTGACAATATTTTTCTGTCAATTTTCATATATAGTTTTTCACTTTCCCTTAAAATACCGTCTATTCTATATTTTATTTCCATTCCATCAGTTTCATCAAAACTTATATGGATATCACTTGCTCTTTCATTTATTCCTGTTTCTATTATTTCATTCACATATGAAACAGTACTGTTTGAAACTAGACTATTTTTCATTCTCTCAACCTTCCCTCTTTTTTCCCTTTTATTTTAAAAATTTTATTTCTTTTTTTTCCCCTCTTTAACAACTGTAGACTTCCCCAATTCTTCCAGTGCCATTTCACTCTGTTTTTTAACAAAATTGAATCTTAATTTTTGCAGAAATTGATACCATTTCAATGGTTGTTTTGCTTCTTCCACTCTTTTTACAGTTTCTTTCAGCTGTAATTTCAAATAATCCATTTCTTCATAAGATAAAAGTATTGTTTTCTCTTTAATCTTTTTATTCTGTTTTGTTATTTCTGTTTCCTTTTCAAAATAATTAAAAAACTGAAACAGATTTGCTACTTGCTTTTCATTTCCAAGCTGTGCCTTTATCTGCTTTTTCATTTCCTTAGTCATTGTTGACAGATAACCTCTTACATTTTTACTTAATGTTACCTGTACCTTACGTTTTCCTTTTCCAACCTTCTGTAGCAACTGCTGTGTCTTCATCTGGGCTCTTGCATTTACAAGTGCCATATCTGTAACTGTATTTGGATTTACCATTTTCGCCATTATCTTCATTATCCTTTCATTAACTTTTTTATTTTTTCTATGTTTATATTTCCTTCTCTCAGTAATTCTATTCTTCCTTCCTCATATTTTATAATTGTGGAAGGAACTCCTGTCAGCCTTGAGTTGTCAGTTATTATCCCGTCAACTTCTTCTAAAAGAACTTCACTTATATCCTTTATATCTGTGACTGATTTCTCTCCTGAAATATTTGCACTTGTTGTTAATACAATACCTCCTGTATTTTTTATAATTTCAATAGCTGTCTTATTTTGGGGTATTCTTATTCCAACTGTTTTCAAGCCCTCGTCAAACTTTTCCGTAAACATTTCATTTGCCTTGAATATTATAGTCAACTCTCCAGGCCAGTATTCTTCTATTACTTTTTCTATCCTATCTATATTTTCTTCTGTTTCTGAAGTTAGAACTTTTAACTTATCAGGATTATCAATAAGCGCTATTATTTTCTTTGAAAAATCCCTTTTCTTTATTTTATATAGCCTTCTGACAGATTCCTTATTAGGAAGAGCTCCTATTCCATACACTGTATCTGTAGGGAAAATAGCAACTCCTCCTTTTTTTAAAATTTCAACTATATCATTTATATTATTTCTCAAATTATTCACTTTTTGTTTCCTCAACCGGCATTTCAAATAAATTGCTTATTGGTTCACTTGTAGTTATCCTTTTTATAGTTTCTGCAAACATTTTACTTGCTGAAAGTATTCTAAGCTTTTCAAATCTCTGTTCTTCCGGCAAATAAATGCTGTCTGTTACAACAACTCTTGTAAATGCTGAATTTTTAAGTCTTTCCAATGCTGGACCTGAAAAAATGGCATGTGTCGCACAGGCATAAACCTGTACAGCTCCCTTTTCAAGAAGTGCTTGAGCTGCATTACATATAGTTCCTGCTGTATCTATCATATCATCTATCAAAATAGCTTTCTTCCCTTTCACATCTCCGATGATATTCATTACTTCGGATACATTTGCTTTTGCACGTCTTTTATCTATAATCGCCAAAGGAGTGTGCAGCCAGTTTGCAAATCCTCTCGCCCTTTTTACTCCTCCAACATCTGGTGACACTACAACTGTGTCTTCAGGTGTAAATCCGTATTTTATAAAATGTTTTGCCAAAATAGGCAATGCTTCCATATGATCAACAGGAATATCAAAGAATCCCTGTATCTGCCTAGCATGTAAATCCATAGTAACAACTCTTGTTGCTCCTGCAACAGTTAAAAGATTAGCAACCAGTTTTGAAGTAATCGGCTCCCTTGGACTTGCCTTTCTATCCTGTCTTGCATATCCATAATAAGGAATTACTGCTATAATTTCCTCAGCTGATGCCCTTCTTAAAGCATCAATAAAAATAAGCAGTTCCATTATACTTTCGTTTACTGGTCGTGAAGTAGATTGAATGATAAATACTTTGCAACCTCTTACACTTTCTTCTGATTTTATGAATATTTCTCCATCAGAAAATCTTCTCATTTGAAGCGGTGCCAAATCAATTTCAAGGTACTTTGCTATTTTCTCTGCTAAATCTGTGCTTGCTGAACCTGCAAAAATTCTAATCTTCTTCTTATCTTCTTCGCTCAAGGCTGTCATTTTATTTTTTCCACCCTTCCTTATTTATTTGTCTAGCTCTTCCAAATGCCAGTGTACTGTCAGGAACATTTTTTGTTATTACTGATCCTGCCGCTGTAAAGGATTCTTCTCCTATTTCGACAGGAGCTACCATAATTGAGTTACTTCCAATAAAGGATTCTTTTCCTATTCTTGTCTTATGTTTATTCTTTCCATCATAATTACATGTAATCGTTCCTGCTCCAATATTAGTATTTTCTCCTACTTCAGCATCACCAAGATATGTGAGATGCCCGGCTTTTACACCTTTTTCCAGTACAGCATTTTTTACTTCTACAAAATTTCCTACATGAACATTTTCTTTTAAATGGGCTTTAGGCCTCAAGTGGGCAAAAGGCCCTACAGTAACACCTTCCTCCAGAGTTGATTTTTCTATAAGTGAAGATTCTATCTTTACATTGTCTTTTATAACTGAATTTTCAATTCTGGTATTACTTAGAATTACACAATTTTTTCCTATTTTTGTATCCCCCTGAATAATTACATTAGGATAAATAACAGTATCTTCTCCTATTTCAACATTCTCTTCTATATAAGTAGTTGCAGGGTCTATAAGTATTGCTCCATTATCCATCAGCTGAAGATTTTTTCTGTCTCTTAAAATTTTATTTGCCTGTGCAAGCTGTGCCTTTGAATTTACACCAAGCACTTCGTCTTCATCATCTATCTCATAACTTCCTACTTTATATCCGCCATCAGACAAAATTTTAATTGTGTCAGTTAAGTAATACTCTCCTTTTACGTTATTATTATTTATTTTTCCAAGTGCATCTATAAGACTTTTATATTTGAAAATATAAACTCCTGTATTTACTTCCTTTATTTTTTTCTGTTCTTCTGTTGCTTCCTTCTCTTCAATGACATCAACTACATTTCCATCTTTTTTTATTATCCTTCCATATGCAAAAGGATCTTTCATGTTACATGACAAAATGATGCAGTCAAGGTCTTCCTTATGAAACTGTTCCTTCATTCTGTTTATAGTTTCTTCTTTTAATAACGGTGTATCTCCATATGTTATAAGAACATCATCTTTGTTTTCTTCAATTTTTTCCTTTGCAATCAATACTGCATGTCCTGTACCCAGCTGTTCAGCCTGTTCAACATATTCAACTTCTCCAATTGTAGCTAAAACTTCTTCCTTTCTATGTCCCAGAATGTAGATACTTTTTTCAATTCCTACATTTTTCAGTAATTTTGAAACCATTTTTACCATTGGAACTCCATTTACTTCGTGTACAACCTTTGATTTTTCTGATTTCATTCTTGTACCTTTTCCGGCCGCCAGGATTAAAGATATCATTTTTCCTCCTAAAAAATATAATTATTCTATTTTAAAATTTCATTTTTAATTATAGCAATTTTTTTTTCATTATTCAATGTTAAGATTTTTAAACTTAACTGTAAATTTTTATATATTATACCATACATTCCACTATTTTTGAAATAAATGAAAAAGCAAGGCTGAGTTTTATAAATCGGCCTTGCATTTATTCTAATTATTTGTTTATACGTTTACTACATGAGGAAGAATGACAATCTTTCTTACCACAGTTGCAGCCACCATGTTTCTTCACTCTTTTTACCGCAAATGCGACTGCAAGAATTACCACTGCTAACACAATTATTGTTGACATATTTTCCATCCCCTTTCAGAACAAATTAATTTTTTATACTATTGATTACTTTTTGCAGTTACTGCTGACTTAACATCTGTCTTTACTTCTTTAGGTTTTCTGAACATCATATAAAGTATAAATGCCAGTACTAACCCTGCAACTGCAGTCCATATTGTAGGTGCCTTGTGCAGCACAAACACATTTCCAAACTGGAATACAATCAATGAAATCGCATATGCAAATCCCAGCTGATAAGCTACTGTAAACCATGCCCATTTAGCACTATTCATTTCTTCCCTCATTGCTCCCACTGCGGCAAAACAAGGAATACATAATTGGTTGAATAACATGAAACTCAATGCTGACACTGAAGTGAATAATTCATTTGTATATTTTATCCATGAAGCATCTTCAACAGCAGCATCTCCTAATCCTCCAACTACTCCAAATGTAGATACAACAACTTCTTTTGCTACAAGTCCACTTATTGTTGCAACTGTAGAAGCCCAATGTCCAAATCCTAAAGGACCAAATATCGGAGCAATAATTCTTCCCACAGCTTCTAAAATTGAGTGACTTTCTTCAGAGAATTCCACAAATTCAAATTTTGTTGATATATTTTGCAGGAACCATATTACTACAGTTGCAAGTAATATAATTGTCCCAGCTTTTATTATAAATGCCTTTACTCTGTCCCATACTGTTCTTATTATGTTTGATGGTAATGGTAGGTGATATTCAGGTAATTCCATTACAAACGGAGCAGGATCTCCTGAAAAGCTTTTTGTCTTTTTAAGCATAATTCCGGAAATTACTACTGCTAAAATTCCTGCAAAGTAACATACCGGTGCAAACCACCAACCTTGTGAACCAACGAAAATAGTTGCTGCAAACAGTGCTATAATTTCTGTTTTTGCACCACATGGCATAAATGAAGCCACAATTATAGTCATTCTTCTGTCATTTTCATTTTCTATAGTTCTTGTAGCCATAATTCCAGGAACTGAACATCCTGTACCTATCAGTATAGGTATGAAGGATTTTCCTGAAAGTCCAAATTTACGGAAAATTCTATCTAAAATAAATGCTATTCTTGACATATATCCTATATCTTCCAGTATTGCCATAAAGAAGTAAAGTGTTGCTATAATTGGAAGGAATCCAAGTACCGCACCAACTCCACCAACTATACCGTCAACTACAAGACTTGTAAGCCAAGGAGCTACGTTTATTCCTTCAAGGAAAGTTCTCAAATTTCCACCTATAATTTCTCCAAAGAATGTATCATTTACCCAGTCAGTAATAGGTCCACCTACTATTGTTATTGAAACATAGTAAATTAAGAACATTATTGCGACAAAGATAGGAAGTGCCAATATACGGTTTGTTAAAATTTTATCCGCCTTGTCACTTGCCGTCAGTCCTGTTCTTCCTTTTTTTACAGTCTGACTAATAACTTCTGATATAAAATTATAACGGGCATCTGTAATAATTCCTTCACCATCATCATCAAAATCAGTCTCTGCCTTTTTTACAAAACTTTCTATTTCCTTTTTATCTGTTTCTGACAACTTAAGTACTCCTGTAGATTTTTCATCTCTTTCAAGTAATTTTATGGCATACCATCTTTTATATTCTGAAACACCTGCACCTGAAAGAATATTTTCCAGTCCTGTAACTACCTCTTCCACTTCAGGAGTAAATGCTTTTATATAAGAAAAATCTCCTTTTTTAGCTACCTGAAGGGAAACTTCTACAACTTTATCTATATTTTTATTTCTTAATGCTGAAATTTCTATAATTGGACAATTTAATATTTTACTCAATTTTTCAGTATCTATCTTATCCCCGTTTCTTTCAACAACATCCATCATATTCAATGCCACTACCATTGGAATACCAATTTCTGACAATTGAGTGGACAGATATAGGTTTCTTTCTATATTTGAAGCATCTATTATATTTACTATTACATCAGGTTTTTCATTTATCAGATATTCCCTACTTACTACTTCTTCCAATGTATAAGGTGAAAGCGAGTATACTCCTGGAAGGTCAGTTATCTGTATTTCCTTATTTTTTTTATAAACACCTGTTTTCTTTTCTACCGTAACCCCCGGCCAGTTTCCCACATACTGATTCGATCCTGTCAAAGCATTAAATAAAGTTGATTTCCCACTGTTAGGATTCCCTGCTAAAGCTATTGTTATGCCCATTCTTTTCTCCTTCCTTTTCTTTTCTTTGATAATTTCATTGGTTAATCTAAACTTGTGTCATATAACATAGTTATATGACAAGCAAAAATTTATGAATTTATAGGTTCTATTTCCACGCATTCAGCGTCTTCTTTTCTAAGACTTAATTCATATCCTCTTATGGATATCTGTACAGGATCACCTAAAGGAGCTACTTTTCTTATGTAAATTTCTGCATTCTTTGTTATTCCCATATCCATAATTCTTCTTTTAAATGGACCTGAACCATGAATCTTCACTACTCTATAACTATGATCTACTCTAGATTCTTTTAACGTCATATTAAACTCTTCCTCCTATAAAATTTATAGTAAATTATTTCAAACTATCTGAAAATTCTATATCTACACTCTTCTTCAAACATAAAACAGAACTATAGATAATTTAAAATAATTATTATTATTAATTACATTTTTTATACACGCTCATTTTATCTGTCAAAATAATTTAAAATAGATTATTGATTTATTTTAACTATTATTTTCTGAGCTATTTCTTTTCCAATTGCTACTCTGCAGTCTTTAACATTTACAATAAGATTTCCAGAGTTCTCGGTTATTACCATAATTTCACTTTCGGCAACAAATCCCATACTACTTAGTTGTCTCTCCTGACTTCCTTCCATTTTCACCTTTATAATTTTTAATGGTGTGTTAACTGGTGCCATCAATAAATTCATAAAACACCTCTTTCCTTTTTTATTTTATTTCTTTTATTTTAACATAATAACAAAATTTATGTTTATCATAAAATTTGAATACCAATATAATAAATTTATATTTTCAAAGTAATTTTACATCATTTTTGTCAATATTGCAAATAAAAATTTAAAAATTATTTATTTTTACATACAAATTTATAATAAAAAAATCATCTTAATAAAGATTTATCACTGTAACTGCATGTTTTCATTTATAAAATATCTATCGTTCATATTTAACATGCCTGTTCTAAACTGTCTTTATAAGATGATTTATATTTTTATATTTTTTCAATTTTAATCATTTTCAATCTGACTATCCTTCTTATTTCCATGAGTATAGCCAAAAACATAGTCTAAATTTATATTTTTCATAGAATTAAAAATACTCTGTTTTATTCCGGGATTTTTTTCTTCCAAATCAGCCAGAAGATCCTTAACCTCTTTTCTTTTACTTGAAGTTTTTCCTGCTTCTATAGTACATCCGCAGTTCATTGCTCTTATACCGTTTTTCTTTGTGTATTCTATTATATCAGCTTCCCTTACATAAATAAGTGGACGAATAAGTGCCAATTTCCCAGAAGTTGACTTAACCTTTGGAGTCATTGTCTTTACTGTTCCTGCATAAAGCATATTTATCATTGTAGTTTCTATGACATCATCAAAATGATGCCCCAATGTCAGTTTATTAAATCCGAATTCTTCCACTTTTTTATATAAAATTCCCCTCCTCATTTTTGCACATAAAAAACATGGATAATCCTGAGCCTTTTCGTTAGCTATTTCCCATATGTTAGTATCTATAATTTCACAATCTATATTCAATTTATCAAGATTATTTTTAAAATTATCAAGGTCTGACTGCCTAAATCCAGGATTCAGACTGACTGCCTTAAATTCAAAATTTCTGCTTTTATCCTTTTTCAGCTCACTGAAAAGTTTTGCAAGAAGAAGGCTATCCTTTCCTCCAGATATTCCAATAGCAATTTTATCTCCATTTTCTACAAGATTATAATCATTTATGGCTTTTATAAATTTATTCCATATTGACTTTCTATATACAGTTTTAATACTGTTTTCTATTTCTTCCACTTCTTTCATTGGCCCATCAGGAATAATTGCTTCACATACTAAATTTACCACTTTCCCTCCATTAATTTTTCAAATTTATTTATTTTTAAGTAATAGAAAAAGTTGTCATAAATTTAAGACAACTCTCCAGATTTAAATTTTTTAAGTTATAAATTCAATACCAGATGTTCATTTATAAAATTACTTTTTTCATCTTTTTCATAATCACAAGCTTTTGATGTTTTGCATTTATTTTCAATATAATTGATTTTTTCTATCAGCCCTTCATCTCTTGAATCAATTTCAAGAGCAGCTTTGTATTCCTTCAGGGCCTTCTTATGTCTTCCCATATGTTCATATTTTCTTGCAAAATCAATATGAGCAACGTATATATCAAAATCAAGGAAAATAGCAGTTTCATAACAATCAACCGCTTCTGATATTCTACCTCTTCTAGAATATATATTACCTAGTAAAAACAGGACAAATGGCTCCAATTGACTTATTTCAAGCGATTTATTCAAATTTTCCTCTGCTTTATCCAATTCTTCATTTTCATAATAAAGATATCCTAAAAACGCACGAATTTCATGATCCTGAGGTTTTAATCTAACCAGTTTTTCATATATTTCTATTGCTTTTTCATTCTCTTTTAATGCATGATAAGTTGATGCCAAAGTTTGCAATGCATCTACATCATCAGGATTTTTTATTACCTTTTCCTGATTCTTCTTTAGAAACTTTTCATTGTCTCCATTATATCTTATTTCTCTAAAAATCAATGTTTCTAACATTTTGTTCACTCCCAATTGACTTATTCAACTCTATTTTATCATAAATAACTCGTTTAGTAAACTCTATTTTTAATTTTAAAAATATTATTTTATAGTCTATTTCCCAAGAAACTAGGTTTATATTCTTTAAGTTTTTTATCCGCTTCTCTCATCTGTGAATTATTTTCATGAATATTTCCTTTTTCATCTACATATCTTACAATTTTCCCGTTAGAATCAAAATAATATCTTGTTTCATAAATTCCAAGAACTTTAGGATTATCTGTCCATATAACATGTTCTGTAGCTGTTAATTTTTGATATATAAAGTAAACTCTATTATTTTTAATATAATATTCCCTGTATTCATTTCCTGTTTCAAAATAAAGATGGCTCACTATTTTTTTCAGTACATTTCCTTTATAGTAATAGCTGACTTCTCCTACAGGTCCATCATCTACTTCTTCTTTTCGTACTACTAATTTCTCTTTATCTGTCCTATCTTTTTCATTTCTTATTTCCTGCACTACAGAATTTACCTTTGCTGCTCCATTCATAACAATATTAAATGAAAAAAGACATAGCATAAATAACAAAAAATTCATTATTTTTTTCATAGCAGAACATCTCCTTTTTTATTTAATTTTGAAAAACAGTTAATTAATAGTTTACAGACTCTTTTCTAATTTTTCCATTTCAATGTATAACTAATGTCATTCATAATGATTTGCACAGGCAATAACTACTATAGCTGTTTCTGTCAGTTTATATATAAACCTGTGCTTATCAGTAATTCTTCTGCTCCAGTATCCATTCAGTTCATGTTTTAAAGGCTCCGGCTTCCCTATCCCCTCATTGCCGTTTCTTTTAATATCCTTTATTATTTCATTTATTTTTTTAACTATTTTTTTATCCTGTTTTTGCCACTG
>ERZ773056.347-NODE-347-length-24529-cov-4.324426_pt1 | contig 24529 bp, 24 predicted proteins | sample MGYA00580857_ERZ773056 | MGnify/ENA primary metagenome ERZ773056 (study PRJEB29015, sample SAMEA2737996) | human oral metagenome | biome: human oral; feature: human-associated habitat; material: dental | place: China | collected 2114 ... | reverse complement strand
GGCTGACTGAGTAAACATCTGTCATGACTGCGTAGATAGCCTGAGCCAAGTCAGGCCGCTGTTGGATTCGTCTGATCTCTATCATAGGCGTTTAATGTAGGACTGGCCAGACTCGGTGTGGTTCTTGAGCCAGTTTTCCTCGGCTTCAACACGTTTGAGATAGTTGGGCACAAAGTCGTGTAAGGAGTCTGCTTCCTTGTCCCACGCCCAAAGAGCTAGATTAGCTGCATTTGGCAAGATTTCTTGGTAGTTAGCTTGTGGCAAGCATTCTTTTATTTGTTCCACAAAGGCACCAACTTCTCCGACAAAGGTTACCTGTTCAGCATCCTTGACCTGCTCTAACACCTCTTCAAAAGATAAATGCGCCTCTGGAAAGACAGCCTTGGCATTTTCATAAAACCCTGCATAAACATTGTTGCGACGTGCATCCATGATAGGAACCACCAAGCCTTCTTGCTGACGTGGCACCAGAGCCAAGAGACTCGACATACCAACTAACTCAATGTTCAGGGTATGAGCCAAGGTCTTAGCAGTTGCTACCGCAATTCGCAAACCTGTGTAGCTACCTGGTCCCTCTGCTACCACGATGCGATCTAAGTCCTTGGGAGTCCAGTCCAAACTCGCCATCAAAAAATCAATGGCAGGCATGAGGGTAATACTGTGATTTTTCTTGATATTGATCGTGGTCTCAGCAAGAACCTGCTTATCCTCTAAAATGGCTAGAGAAAGAGCCTTGCTGGACGTATCAAAAGCTAATACTTTCATAACACATTCCTATCTTTTGGTCTGTTTACTATTATACTACAAAAGCTGACGCATGGGAATTTTCTTTGTTTTGAAACAAAAGGGCCTGACACTTAGGACAAGCAATTCTGCACAAAAAATTAAAAAAAGTTGTAGCTTTTTTTAATAGAAAAGTGAACAAGGAAATTGAAAGGATCTTCATAAGAAATTTGGATAAGTCATGTATGTCGCAACTCGATTTTCGATACGAGAGATCATCATCGTAAACATAAGGATATCATCTGAAAATAGAAAAGTCCGCCCCTCTATCAAGACGGGGTGGATTTTCTGTATACTTAGATGAATAACTGGAGCTTAAGCGTTTAAACCAAAATAGAAAACGAGCCAGACAACATAGGTTACAAGGAGGAGAAAAATTGAATAGAGCGTCACAAAAGCAAGCTTCCAAAGGAATTTTGTTTTGCGGTGTTCCAGATGCACAAACAAGGCATTTCCCCCATAGACACAGGCTACAAAAATAACAAACATCAAGAGGCGAACCCCTACTGCAAATTCAAACAAACTAAACATTCTTAATCCTCCTTTTGGTATTCCTATTTTTATATAAACTGTTGACAGTATCGGTCTATCAATGTTAAAATGTAATTCAACACTGGTAGGAAAATCAGGTTGAGTCGTTGACTCTTCGGGTTGCAGTGCTATCCCTGAAACTTTGGTTTCTAAAGAACTGAAATTGCGATTGAACAATTCGCCCCCAGTGTTTGACGGCTCTTGACTTCGGTCAGGAGCTTTTTGATGCTTTTAAAGTTGATTCCCTCAGTAAGTTATAGTAAAATATAAATATTGAGAGGATAACGTAGGGCGACTGGTAACAGAGCGTTCAGTTGGTTATCTTCGTTAAAAGCGTAGATGATTTTTTGATTTGCAAATCTATCTAAATATTGTTGTGCCGACCGTTGCAAAGCATCCGCATACTTATTTAAAGTCCTTATGTCCGCATCTTCAGGGTATTTGTAGCCACCACGCAACCGATAACTTGACTTTACTGACTTGTCAATGTTAAAATATAATTGAACATTGGTAGGAAAATCAGGTTGAGCTTTTGGCTCTTCAGGCTGTGGTGCTGTCCTTGAGGGTTCGCCTTCTAAATAACCGGAATTGCGATTGATTAGTTCGCCCCCAATGTTATTAGTAGGCTCTTGGCTTTGGTCAAGAGCTTTTTCTTTTTCGACCTAAAACAGAGACTTTTCAATATTATCCTTGAATTCTCACATATTACTCTTAGACTTTTTGAGAATACTCTTTGGCATGATTAATCTTTCCGTCAAAATTTTTATTTTTTAAATCGTTGATGTAATTCTTTTGTTCACCCTGAAAATAAGTCAACAGAGGTTCTTTGTTATCCTCAAGTTGAAGTATTTCCAAGGCAGAGTAGTATTGACTCTTGTTTGAATCATCTACGATGAATGGAATAATTCCTCCTTTTAGGCATTCTTTATACAATAGCAAGCGCCCCACTCGACCATTACCATCTGCAAACGGATGTATCTGTTCAAACCGACCAGGGAAGTAAGTAAGATATTCCAAATCTTTTTCTTTTTTTAGGTTCTCATACTCATTCTTAATTAATTCAAGCGGATAAACAATTTCATTTTTTGATATTCTCTCCTCTATATTTTTTAAAGAATAACGACCTTTTTGGGATAACGTACTGTCACGTGTATTTCTTTTTTGTTCCCTATCTAGTAGTTTATATTTTACGTATTTTCCTGAAAAATCAACATAAAGATTTAATTTCTGGGCTTTATTTTTAAAATCTTCTATATTAGTTGAATATTTGAGTAGAAACTCTAAACGATCCTTAATTTCAATTTTAAATATATTTTCTCTTTAATAAGCTGAATACTCTTTATGCCCAAATTTATTTTTTTGTTAAGAATTTTAGCACCTGCAAGATCTGCGTATTTATCAGATATTTGTTCAAAGGATTTTTTAGTTCCTCTTTCAATATTTGCAAGTTGCTTTAATTGCATCATTTCTGAAAAAGAAGACTCTACATCAATGATTAAATGGCCAGAAACTAATTGTGATACTGGTTTTCCGTTAATAAATTTTATAGGGAAATTTAACTCAGAATTAATAAATTCTGAGTTAATAGTTTTTGCTCCATCTTCAATATAGTTAATGCCTTCATATAATTTATTAATGGATTTAATCTGTTTAACCTTTGTAACTACCAAGTTAAATTATTACTCCCTTTCTTTTAAAAACCTTTCAACTTTTGTTATCTCTTTACTAAAACTATCATCTAACAAGCTTTTAATTTCTGATAAAGATTCCTGCAATAATCTATAATTTTCAGAACTAATCTCTTCGTTCGTATTTATGTGTTTTACTATTTGGTTTATATTTGTTCCAATTCTATTAATTTCAATTTTTAAATTTATTAGTTCAGAATAATCAATAGTAATAACTTCTCCTGTAAGAAGCATATATCTAGCATATGTATTAAAGTTATTGAAATTATGTTTCTTCATTCGAGCATTAATTAACTCATTTTCTTTAGGAATCACACGAAATTTTCTCTGTACTTTTCTATAAAGCTTCTGCTAATCACTCAGCTATATTTAAAAGATTTATCCTGCCCCCCAATATTTATAATTTGATATTTAGGAGCAGGTAAATCTTTTAAATTTATTTTTGGGTATCCCCAAACCCCCAACTAAACTACTTAGTAAACTTCTTTACACTTTCGATAATTTCATTTTTAATATTTTGATATTCTTCTTCTGAAATACCTTCAAGAAAAGTAATTGTTTCTTTATATTCATTATATAAATCTTCATCAATTTCTTTTAGTTCATCAGCATATTCATCTAAAATTGAAATAGCTTTTCTCTTTTTGGATTCAATGAAAACTTCGTTTCTTGAATATGTTTCATTCTGATAATAGAATAGATTTAATAACAATGTTGTTTCAACTGTTTCATTCATTTTTTATTCCTCCGTTTGTTTTTTTCTTGATATAAATCCATCAGATAATTGAGCGACAATATCATTTATAGATTCGCTTCTTTGTCGCTCGATAGTTCTTTTTTTGGAGATTGACTTCTCTCTTCTGATTGTATCACTTTTTCAGATTTTAATCTATCAATTTTTTCTTCAAAAGCATTTTTTGTAATTTCTTTTGATTTGTATTTTTCAAGTACAGTATCAATTTTTGTAATAAGAATATTCGCTTCTTTTTGGACGATATTAATTTGTTCTTCAAGGTCTTTCAATCCTTCTTTATCTTCTGTCCAGGAAGCAAGATAACCAAAAGTATATTCACTTGTATCGATTCCATAGTGGTTTGAAACTACAAATGCAACAGATTCTGCTTGAAGTTCTCTCTCACTTCGTGATAGAGGATTGTCAAGAATTTTTTCGATAGAATGTAATTCTGAATGTGCCATTTCATGAATAATAGTTTTTAATGTTTGTTTTTCAGACATACCTGTTTGAATAACAATTTCATTGTTTTGTCTACTGTAATATCCTCCTGATCCTGTTCCAATGTCTTCAAATCTAATTGGAACTCCATTTTTTTCTGAGATTTCTTTCATAGATTTGTATAACACAGCATAATCTTTAAAAGTACCTTTTAATTCGTAAACAGGCTTAGGAAGCTCTTTTCCACTTGTTTGTGAAATATCAAAAACTGACACAAGTCTAAATGAAGTAAATATCTGTTCATTTCCATCTTTATCAAGTATAGGTTCCTTTGTGATAGGATCTCTTTTTTTCAGAGAAACAGGTGCCATAATTCGTAGAGGTTTTTCTCCTTTATTTACATGTCGTTCAAATTCGTTTTTCCATTTTGAATATGAAGTAACTAAAGTTGCTTGTGGATTTTGTTTTAAAATCAATTGCACATTTCTAGGAGAATATTCATGGAATTTGCTCATTGCTGTTAGATATTCTTTATAAGTATCAGATTCGAAATAATCTTTTATTCCATCTTTTAAAACATTGTATAATTCTTTTGGATTTTTCATATCAATTATTTCTGAAAGACTTTTTACTTGTTCTTTTTGGGGATGATTACTATCTATAGGATTGGAACCAAAACTAATTTCTTCATGATCCGATTTACCATCACCATCAGTATCAGGGCTGTAAGGATTTGTTCCCTGATTTCTCTCAACCGCATCAGGAATTCCATCACCATCAGTATCAATAGAAAGTTCTTCTTTCTTTGCTTCAGCTATTTTTTTATCTTCATTTTCTTTACGGATTCGTTCAATTTTTTCTAAAAATGTTCCTTCTTTTTCCATTCCTATCCCTTCATATTTAACAGTATTGTTCTCAAAAGTATTTATACTTCGAATAATGTCTTGAGAAGCTTCCTTCTGCTTCTTTTCTTTTAAGATAGATAACATCTCCTCACCACCATCTTTAACATATTCTTCATTGATAGATAGTTTATCAAAGTGCCCATCACGTTCACGGAAGACTCCAAGAATAATCTTCTTATTAGCTTGTTCTAATTCTTTAGTTAGTATTCTTCTTGTTTTAAACACAGAAACCGGAAGAAGTCCATTTTCTTCAGTAGATCTAAAAAGAATCATAATATCTTTATCATCAGCTTTTATCAGACCATCAAAGCGTCCTTGATATCTAGGTATATCTTGTAGTTGGCTAAAGTAAAAGGAACTTGCTTTGGTAACAACTTCTAAATCGGTTAAAATTTTTATTTTATCTAAGAAAAAATCATTGTTACTTAAACGAATATCTTCGTAGCTAAGTTCTCCGCCTTTAGCAAAATCGTAAAGAATTTGTTCAGGAGGTGTTCTTTTATTTACAATTTTTAAGCCTGTCAAGTGCATAAAGTTCTTTTCTAAGAAGTTGACTGTCACAATATTTCCATCAGAAGTAAAATAGTTTATTTTACTATTCGCTAAATTATCTCTATAAAATTGAGCCGCTTTCTGAATATCATGCCCCCTCCTATTTAATTTATTCAAATCGTATTCATCGATAGAATGGTCTATGCTTGTCTTAGTTGACTTAAATCCTCCTTTTATGGTAAAATTTAAATGTTGAGAGGATAATGTAGGGCGACTGGTAACAGAGCGTTCAAAGGTACTTGTTTCAAGTACGGGTGAGGTGCTACCTTCAGCTTCGGACTGTAAATAACCCTTGTACTGATAAGTCCTCTCAATTTTTTGTTGCTCTGAATCTGAAACAATCTCTTGACTTCGATTAAGAGGTTTTTCTTTTAGATGATTATTATCTATAGGACGGGAACCAAAACTATGCTCTTCATGATTTGATTTCCTATCACCATCAGTATCACGAGTAGCTTCTTCTTTAGTTGCTTCAGCTATTTTTTTAGCTTCTTCATTTTTTAAGATGGATAACAGTTCCTCACCCCCATCTTTGACATATTCTTCATTAATAGAGAGTTTATCAATGTGTCCTTTTCGTTCACGAAAAACACCAAGGATAATTTTCTCATTTCCCTCTAGTTCATAGGACATATTTTTGCTAACTTTCATAACTGAAGTAGGAACTCCAACACCATCAATGTCTCTCAATGCAAGTAATAAGCTTTTATCTTTAGCTATGATTGCTTGAGATAAATTAATTCTGTTAAATTTTTCAATTTGATATAAATTATCAAAATAGAAAGAACTTGCCTCAATAACCGCTTCAAAGTCAGATAACACTTGCAATTTCTTAAATGCTGCTCCCCGATTAGCAATCATAATATGATCAAACTCTCCTTTACCTTCGACAAAGTCAAGTAATGATTTCTCCGAGGATTGATTTTCTTTTACTGGTGCTATTCCGGTAAGATGCATAAAATTTTCTTTCTTAAAAAAGACAGAAACCATTTTAATTTCATCTTCTTCTTTGAAAAAATATGATACCTTGCTATCTGCCACTGTATTTAAATACCAGATAGCAGTTTGTTGTAACTGTGGTGCATATCTATTTAACTTACGTAATTCATTTGCATTAATTGGGTGATAATTAGGTTTATAAATTGACTTTTCTTCGTCTAATATGGTAAAATGGAGCGAAGATTGAGACTGAGTTTGGTTCGGTGACGAGCCATTCAAAGGTTGCGATTTATTCGCTTCAGGTAGAGGTGCTGCCTTCTGAGAATTCTCAGAAAAATCCCCGACTACGTTCTCAATCTTTTTTATTTGCCCTTGAGAGGTATCGAGGGCCTTTTCTTCGCTCATTTTTAAGTAATCATTCCAAGCCATTTTTTCTATTCCTGCCTCATCATATTTAACAGTATTATTCTCAAAAGTATTTGTTGTTTGAATATCTCCTTGAGAAACGTCCCTCTTGTTTTCTTTTAAGATAGATAACATTTGCGCTCCATTATCCTTAATATAATTATTGTTGATAGATATTTTATGAATCTCACCATCCTTTTCTTGAAATATACCTAAAATCACGTTTTGATAAAGAGAATTTTTAATTTGAATTCGGAATTCATCAGACAATTTCATCAAAGAGGCTGGATAAATATTTTCGTTATTATAAGAAAAAGCTAACAGAATATTTTTAGCGTCCGACTGAATAGCTTGGGTCATAGATAGAGAGTTCAGTTTTGGAATGTCATCAACCTGATGAAAAAGAAATGACTCTGTTTCTAATATTGATTTCAAATGAGGAAGAACCTTGATTTTTTGGAAGGTTGCTCCTTTATTGCTAACCAAAATATTATCATATTCCCCTCTGCCTTCTGCAAAATCATGAAGTGTTTTAATAGCTGTCTGCTCAGCTTTTATCGGAAATAATCCTGTCAGATGCATAAAGTGGTACTGTTTGAAGTCAATGTTAATATTATATTGCTTATTATCCTGCAAATAAAAATAATGAATTGTAGTATCAGATAAATTATCTAAGTACCATTGGGCAGCATTCTGGATAATATCAGTATGGTGGTTCAGTTTGTTCAATTCTTCGGGTTTAATAGGATGATAATTCTGCTTATAAATTGACTTTTGGGGATTTTTTATGGTAAAATGTAGTGAAGAATGAGATTCGGTCTGACTTGGTGACAGGTCTTTCAAAGGTTGTGATTCAATCACTTCAGGTAATGGTGCTGCCCCTTGAGCTTGCTCAGAAAGATCCCTTAATTTTGTCTCATTCTTTTTATTTTGTTCAGAATTATAAGGTGTCTCTTGTTCATTAGCAAGAGACCTTTCTTTTTCTTTCCGTTGACTCTTTAAAATGTCATTCCAGTCCATTTTTTCTATTCCTTCCATCTTTGAGGGTAGATCTGCAGTTAAGCCGATTTTTTTTGCTGTCAATTTTTCAATGAAAGCATGTCCTGCGTCATCATTATCAATAGCAAGTGTAATTAAGTCCTGATGATTACCATCCTTAAAAAAAGTGCTTAATTTAACTGTTTCAGCAAGGAAGGAAGATTTTTTCTCCTGGTCAACCTCGTCATTCAGTTCACCAACTTCATACAAGAGTTCTGCCACATGACGACTCACAGTTGATTCTTTTAAGCCATCCATAGCAACTAGACGGACATCTTGAAGGTTATCTTTATGAAGTTCATAATAACTCATTAAATCAATAGGAGATTCTGCAAAAATCAAACGTTTTGGTTCTCCAATATCAACATTCATTCCTGTAGTACCATCAGAAGATCTCATAATTTGTTTTAAGCGCCCTTTATCATATCGTGAATGGTTTTCTACTATCCCTTGAAGGGATGCTCCTATGACCTCATTATGTTTGTCTAGACTCTTAAACACTATTACAGGTTCAAAATAATCTTCACTTTTTTTAGTAGCCTGCGCAAGTACCTCTTTTCCTATAAAAAAGTCTATTGTTTCATTAGATAGCCCTCTTATATTATGTAAATATTCTCTTGCTTCTCTCAAATCTGTTTCAAAAGGTTCTAAGTAGTATTTGAAATGTTCTTTTTCAGAAACAATAGTGTCACTAGCAACTGAAATTTCTTGATTCTCTAAGAAATGTTTAGCTTGTTTAAAAGTGTATTTTTCGCCTGTAAGTTCTTCCTGTACCACTTGAACCATCTTGATAACATCCCCTTCAATTGAACGAGCAAACCAATTGAAATAATTGTCTCTAGTGTTTAGTGTGAAGGAATCATGTTCTTTCCAAGAGAAGGTATGAGTTCCTGTTCATTTAACTTCCATACCCAACTTATCAGCTACCTCTAATATTGAAAGATTCTTAAGATTTTCAATACTAGTCATTGATTTCTCCTCTCTTCGTTGAGTAGTCATGGGTTTAATTTGAAGTTGTGAATCTATGTTTTCTTGTAGATAGTGTAGTTGGTTATATGATGAAGGAATTTGTTCAACTTCTAAAATATCCTCATAGTGCACAGGGTATGTAAAGAGATGAGGAGATAATTTTTTAAATTCATCTAAATCTATTTGTCTTATGATAGTGCCAATAAATTGATTTAGAATTTCCCCTGGTTTACTATCTTCTGTTATGTGTTCTTCTAACACGAATTTTTTTAGAGAGTTAGCCATAGTTGAAATATCTACCGCTGAAAAGAACGAATCAAAATAACCTACCCCGTTAATTTTTATTTCTTGTTTCATTTCTACTCCCACTATTATATTTCAAAAGGTAGGTCCATATCAATTACATCAGAAGCGCTAACTTTTACCTGTATATCATGCTTCACATTTATATCCCAATCATCAACATCAGACATTGAACGTATATATTGATACCAATTAGAATCATTTGGTGCGCTAGCAAGCTCTTTGGCACGTGGATGCTGGAAAACATTAGTTTTCTTATCTCTAAATACATTTTGTTTAGAGATGAAAATGAGAGCTTCATCTGTACCTATACGTGCAACTTCATCAGGAGTAAGTAGATCACGTTGAATGGTCTGAATCGATTGACTACTAGATCCTTGTGTCCCTCTTGTTTGAGATTGATTTTTAACATTAATTGTCTGTTTCCCACTACGCATAGAAAAATAGGTCATTGTTTCTTTATCATTTGTACCCAAATAAATCAATGTAGCACAGTTATTAAAGATAGTCTCCCATTGTTCCTTATAAAGTGCCTTAAGTTGGCTGATGGCTTGAATTATAATATCAATAGAAATTTCACGTGAACGTACTGAAGATAACGTTTCAGTAAAGTTTGGAAAACGTCCAAAGTTAGCAAATTCATCTAGAATTAAACGTATATGGAGTAAGTCTTCAGGCTTACAAGTAGGGTGTAGCCCTTGGATAATTTCATCTGCTGTTTTTGGTAACTGCCTAAACATCATTGTAAACATTGTTGTAGCAATGAAGTTAAATGATTTATCTGTTTCAGGTATAGCAATAAAGACTGCGGTTTTTTCTGTCTGCCATTTCTCCATTTCCATTGAATCACGTGAGGTTAGATTTCTTATGGATTCGTGGTCAAATACAGCAAAACGTGAAGATGCAATAGATAATACAGAAGTCATTGTTTTACCTTCAAAATTGCTGTTAAACAAGTCCCACTGTCTGTTAGCATAGTTTCCTGGCAATTCTTCTTCAAGTTCTTCAAACATTCTTTCTACGACACTAGGAATTTCATCATTATCTTTTTTGATATTTCTTAAAAGATCTGCTACCTGAGCGATATTGGGTTCATATTTATTCAATACTTTACCATCAAAATAAAGATACCCAATTAATGCTCTTATCAGGAGCATTTCTGCCTGATTCCAAAAATCTTCACCAATATTATCTGATCGTTTTGTACCTGCTATAATTGCTTCAGCAACCCTATCAATATCCAATTCATCATGCATATAGTGAAAAACATTGAATTGATTTGAATTTGTTAAAGTTACCAAATCAAATACCTTGATTTTATACCCATTATTTTCAAGCATTTTACCGGTTTCACGTACTAGAAGTCCTTTAGGATCAGTAATGACAAATGAACTATTCATTTGCATAATGTTAGGTTTCACAAAAGTAAATGTTTTACCATCACCCGGTAATCCCACTGTAAGAGTATTTTTGTTAAGTTGGCGTTCAAAAGGTAATCGTTTATTGTAGAGTCCCATTCGTGCATTTTGACTGAAAATCATATCATTTTCAGGATTTTTATCTCTAAAACCTTCTAGTTCTTTTAGAGTTGCATAGCGAGCTGAACCATATTCTTCTCCATATCGATAATGCCCCTTGTCACCTATACGAAAATAAAAAATTAAAACAATGAATGAAGCGATACCGCCACTAAATAAGCTTGTTGTTGTAAAATTAAAATCAATCAACGATTTACTAGACCAATTAGCAAGCATCCAATTGATTCGATCATTATCAAATAAAATAACCCCTGGTGTACTTGGAGCAATATCATACAGTTTAACTAACCAATGAACTACATAAAAAAGAAGTGATCCTACAACTAGATAAGGAATGAATTTTCGTCGTTTCTGTTCACTAACCATTTATAATCCTCTTCCATCTTTTGAAATTGTTTTCTGAGCTGTTTTAGCTTTTACTTTTGATTGAATATCACGTTTAACCTGTTTTTTGTAGTAAGTTATTTTGTCTTTCAAGTTCATATTTTTAGGTGAGTTAGTGAGTTTTTGAATCATTTTTTCTGATTTTGTTGGATCTGTTAAGTCATTAATAACCCCTTTAAAACTATTTTCAAGGGCCTTAATATTCTTAGCATCAATAGCAATTGTACTGGTGCCATTCTTATTATCCTTTATAGAAAATCCAATGCCATATTCTTTCAAATACTTTTTAAGTCGTTCAGAATTGAGTTCAGAGTTCATAAATGTTTCAAAATGCTTCGTTTCTTTTGTAGCCAAGAATTTATTCCAATTTGTTTGTTTATGAAAGTCCTTATTATTAACATAATTTTTAACATTTTTATAGTCTTGTTCAAGACTGTAATAAAGTGATTTTATCAAAAGTTCTCCACTTAGTTTATAAATGTCTATTACTTTCATAGCGATTTGTTCTTGATCCATTTGTATCCTCCTTTCTAAGAAGAAAAGCACTCAATATTTATTGAGTGCCCATTATTATATTTTTAAATTGAACGCTTTTTAAAGAAGTAACCTAGGAGAGTTGCTAACAAACCAATTCCTGCAAAAGTCATCATTAGACTCTCTTTTTCTCCTGTATTTGGCAGTGTTTTGAGTTTTCCATCATGACTAGTTACTGAAATAGTTTTATCTTCGTTTAGTGTTCCTCCAACTTCTTCAGGAGCTACAACAGATCCATCAGAAAGAACGACGTTACCATTTCTTGTGCCAACAATTGAATCCCCTGTATTTGTTTGAACCGGTGCTTGAGGCGTTACTTCTTCAACGACTTGACCTGTGACTTGTGAAGTTGTCCCAACTTGAGAAGCTCCTGTATCAGCTGCTGTTTGAGCGGATACATTCGGGTTATTTGTTGGAACGTCTACATTTTTGTCCTTATCTTGATTGTTTGATGAATTTGTTGTTGCATCAGTTAATGGATTTGTTGTTGCGCCATTCGCTAAAGATGGTTTAACTTCATTTGAATCTGATGAACTTGTTGGAACATTTGAACTAGGATCCGATGGTGCAACTGAAGATGGTGTTTCTTGCTCAGAAGTAGTTTCTGATGGTGTAGTTGATACAGCAGGCACATCAGTGTCGCTTGATGGAACTGTTGAAGGTTCAGAACTTGGAGCTACTACAGCAGGCACATCTGTTGATGCAGGAACTGTAGTATCTGCAAATGTTAATTGAGGACTTACTGATGCAAGTAGTGCTACTGATGAAAGAGTGATTAGTTTATTAAATTTAGTCATTTTATTTCTCCTTTTTAATGTTTGTTTTAATATTTATTTTTATGTGTATTTTAATAAATACAATTATTCAGTGAAGTTAGAAATTTGTGGTTGATCCACTAGAATATAACCATAGGTAGATCCTTCTTCAGCTTGAAAAGGAAGAGTTAGCCGAACCGTTTTGATATTTGAATTTTCTTCTAATGTTGTCACTACAAATGTAACATAAATTATGTTATCAATTTCAGATAAAGACTCGTAAATTGTTGATTGAACTTGGGAATCTTTTTTAGCCTCTACTCCTTTTAATTTTGAATCTTTAGTAAAAAATTTAATTAAGTTATCTGATTTTCCTGAATAATAGTTTGCAATGAAAAATCTTCCAACTACTTCAATTTTCCCTTGTTTCTCTTCAAGACTTATTCTATTTTCAAGCTCTGTAATTTTTCCATTCTGTTTTTGTAACAACATAAATGTTGTTATAGAAAATCCTATTGTACAAATAACTAAGAACAGGGAAATAAGTGAAACTAGAGATAGTTTTTTATTTCTAGCTTTTTTCTCTACTTTTTTTTGAGACACTTCTTTAGTTTTTTGCATCTTGCTTGTTTTTTGAACAACCTGGTGTTCTTTAGATGAAATGGATTCTTCTTTTTCTACACGTACTGTAGATGGTATATTTTTAGATGAAAGGTCTTCACTAACTTCTACCGTTTTTTGATTTGTTACGACTTTCTCTTTTGATTTTTTCTCCTTCGGTTTTGATTTTTCCCCTTTACCACGATTTAGAAAACCAAAAGACTTTTTCTCTTTTTTAAAACCAAATCCTGAAAAAACTTCCTCGACAATCGATTCAAGAGGTAATGTCAAATTTAGACTATCTAAAATTTTAGATTCTTCTCCTAAGTGTTCAACTTGTAGTTTTAGAATCTCCCCTCTATCTTCAGCCCAAACTGATTTTTCATTAATTAAAGAGAGAAGTTCATCCCTATTTTGACACATTTCTTGTTGCCGAGTTTGTGTGTTAGTAACCCTGAACATTACTATCACCACCAGTCTTAGAAACTATATTTGTTTCTTTTGCAAATATTTCTAATTCTTCTATTGATTTACCTGATTCAGTCATTAGAGCAACAATATAATCAGCTTGAGCAGTATTTAAATTTTTACTAATATCTTTTTCTTTTTTCAAAAGAATAGATTTCTGATCCTGAATTTTTTTAAGTTCCTTCTGATACTTTTCTATTTTCCCCTTCAATGTTTCACTCTGAGATTTTCTAGTAACCATTCTTTTTTCTCCTTCTCGGTATCTAGTTAGTTTCTTTTTTTTGTTCGCCTGTTTCCTTCGATTGTTCCCCAGACGGTTTAGAACTATCTAAAATTCCATAGTCACCAGTCTGGTCAGTTAAAATGATTGACTCAATCTTATTAACCTTTAATGTACCATTATCATTAATATAACTCAAGCGTAATGTCTTTTTGTTCAAAACATCTTTTTGTGCGGTATCCAAATTCTTCTTATCATCAAGTAAAGTATTTACATAATTAACTTGAGTGATAACTTGTAATTTTTCTTGATTGATATAAATTTCAGCGCTTTGAAATTTATAATCTATTACAAAGCCTTTGTAAGTTTGGTTTACAGCTTCTTCTTCTTTTGCGACTTGTTGTTTATAAAGCCCATCTGTCATATAATCTTTATAACGATTTCTATTTTCACCCAGATCTTTTTTAGTGTAGTAGTTTAATAGAAACTCCTTAACCTGATCCTGAGTAAGGACTTGCGCAGATTGTGCTTCCTTTTGTTCTGTATCTTCTTTTTTTGTATTAGTTGCTGTTATTGATTGCCCAACTCCTACTCCAATCACTACTGCGAGAACCAGAAGTAGAATGTAACCAATAATTTTTATTGCTTTAATTTTTGCTAAGTCTAACATAATTCTCCAATCTTTTTTATTTTGGCGGGATTGCAAAGGATAAATAACTTTGATTAGTCCAAACAGTCCAGTGAATTTGATTTTGAACACCTGAGATGTTACATTCTGATACTAAAAAAGTTCCATCCTCATTGACATGTTCAACATAGGCTACATGACCATATTCAGTTGGAGTTCCCCAGAATCCACCTTGTATAGACATAACTGCTCCTGCTACTGGTTTATCACTATACGTCCATCCTAGACCAACTAAATTTCTAACCCAATCTTGACCGTTTCCTAACCAATTATAATGTGGTGCATTTGCCTCCACTAATCGATTATATACATACCAAGTACATTGTCCTGCTGGATATGTATTACCATTTAAACTGGAAGAAACTGTTGCTCCTGATGGATAGCTTTTAATTTTAGACGAATATTCTGGAGGAAAACCCCAAGAACTTTCGAGAACTGAACTTCCCCCTCTGCTACTTCCTCTAGGGTTTTTAAGATAAGATAAAACCTGCTGAGCATTATTTTGTCGCTCTTTTAACTTATCTCCCGAATTTCCTTCCCAATACACTAAGAAGTGATTCGTTAGTGAATTAACATCGTCATTGGAATGAAGAACATCTTTTAGAATTTGAATATAATAAGGACTATCTCCGTTTAACATGAAATCAAGTTGAAGTTCAAGATCATACCATTTTTTGCCTTTATCTTTTGCATAGTTTAATAATGCTGTATGCCGAACAGAACCATCTGCAGTATCTGTCCACTGCCCTAGTCCAATTCCTCTATGGACGATATTTGGATATTTGCCTCCATAAATTTCAGCATTTCCCATATTCAACCAATTAGAATCATCCCATGAGCTAGCTGATGCTCCTACAGGGGGATTCAGATAGTCTCCTTCAGCCCTTTTTGCTGTGATTGACGATTCAGTCCAAAAGTTCCCTAGCATCGCGGAAGTACCATTTAAAGTTACATCATTATCTTGTTTTTTTAAGTAGTTATATATATTACTAATTTTTTTACCAATATCTCCATCAAGATTTATATCTGAAATTACAGATGTGGTTTGATTATACTCAACTTTTGGCAAATAGAAACCAACATTGACCCAAACCCACTCTTTCTTTTTCTTATTTTTCTTGAGTTTTTGATAATAAACTTCTTGTCCTGAAGTATCACTAACTTCTCCAATCTCAGAACCAACCTTAATCCGGTCGCCATCATTTACACGTATGTTGGAAACATTTTTATAGGTAAACTCTGCTGTTCCTGTTGTAATAAGAACATCTTTTTCTTTTATAGAAACCTTACCTTCCATTACAGCATAGAGTTTTGACCCTTGATTAGCTTGTAAAACTGAACCATTATATATTTCCGTTTTAGAAACATAACCAAACCGTTTATCGATTCGTATCGGATCTAATTTTTCATCATTAACCTCAGCACTAAAAGGGTTTGCTAAATCATTATAGGTTACATAGTAACCAACTTGTTTAGCTTGTTCTAAAACTTCGTTATACTCTTTTAACTCAGACTCGCTTAACTTAAGATACTTATTTTCTGAAGAAGTGTAAATATCAGCCATTGTTTTAAGATTATCTTTATCCTTATTTAAATCATCCCAAATAGTTGACAAAAGATCTTTATAAGGTTTGTCGAATTCCCACCACTTTTTATCTTTATTATATGGAGAATCTAATTTATAATCCTTGTGTTTATAACCCATAAACATCATGATTTCATCAATATTAGTCCAATAATCAACTTTATCTGTGGTTTTTTCCCTGTCAATCTTCGAAATATATACCCATGTATCTGTAAGATCAAATTCGTTTTGAGATACTGTTGTGCTTCCTCCCCCTACTATTGCACCAATAATTGCAACTAATAGGAAAGTAAAGAATAGAATAAGGTAAGTTTTTGCTGATAACGGATTCTTAATTATGCTGAATAGGGGTTTGCTAACTTTTGAAGTTATTTTTTTAGTTTTCCTTCCAAATTTAGCAGTTTTAGAAGCGTTTATTCTAGCTCGCAAACGTTGATATTTATTTTTAGCTTTTGTTTCCCAACGAGCAGACACCGGCGTCCTAGTAAAACCTCTCCCACGAACAAGATTGTAGGTTCTGTTTCCTCCTGAATAGATACCTTTTGTTGCCCTTGAAGTAATTTTAACAGAGTACTTCCCAAGCTTTTTAACTTGCTCAACTCGAGCGTTTGTCTGCCTGATTTTTTGGCGAGCAGAAGCAACACCCTCTAAAGTATCATCACCTTGAAAACTTGTATCTACAAATTGACTGGCTTGACTATGTACAACTCTTCCAACTTTTTGAAATTTAGTCTCTCCCAGACGTTCAATTGCTTTATGTTTTCTTTTATATGAGCTCGGAGAACTCTTCCTTGTGTACGAGGTCTTCCTTGTTTTTTTCGACAATCAAACACCTCCTATGCATCAGTTGCAACTAATTCAAATAATTTTGTATCTTTAGGGATTGGATTTTCAAAAGGCACAACAACCTGGCCAGCAACAATTAAACCTGTTCCTTTTGCCTTTGGTTTTTCAATATACCTTGTTAAAGTTGGAGTTAGGCTAATTGCTTTGGACAAAGCCGCTAGATCTGATTTTTTATGCTTCAAAAGAATCATAAACTCACTATTTGAGACTAACTTCCGCCCTTCTTCTTTATTCATGAGTGTTTCGATATTCTGAGTAATAGCTGTTGCTATTGCTCCATACTTACGAACACGTGAGTAAAGTTCTGTAAAGAAAACAGCTTGGGCAACTTCTTTAAAGAAAAGTTGTACCTCGTCAAAATAAATACGTGTAGTTAATTTACCTTGAGAGGATACGACTTGATTCCAAATATAGTCCTGAATAACCATCATTGCAAACGGCTTTAATTTCCCTGTTAAACGCTTCAAATTAAATACCACAAATCTATCAGTTATATCTACATTTGTCTCATGAGCAAAGATATTCTGAGAACCCTTGGCATAGATTTCTGATTTGAGAGCAAGCTCTTTTGCTTCAGGTTCTTCTTGTTCTTGTAAAATATCATGCCAATCTTTTAATGTTGGCTTTCTATCTATATTTGCAAATCTAGAGTATGTTTCACGCGTGACACGGTCAATAATAGCATATTGAACATCTCCTACTTCATCTAGAATTGATTCAAATAACCCCATCAATAGATTAGATTTATCACCTATTGGATCATTATCTTCATCCTTCAATTGACTCATGTCAGGCAAATCCAATAAGTTCAAATGAGATTTCGAACCAATAAAAATATCGACTTGTTGAGCATTGAATTCTCGTCCAATGTCAGAATATTCATCTTCGGGATCCACAATGATAATTCTATCTTCAGGATTTTTTAGATATGTTGGTATAATTTCCATAGTTTTAACGGTAACAGATTTACCTGAACCTGATGAACCAAGTACAACTCCTGAACCTGTATTAAGGTCAGCCTTACGGTCGACAGTGATTACATTATTAGATAATTGATTTTGACCATAATACAATGCACGTGGACTATTAGATTTCAAATCAACGTTAGTAAACGGAACTTGAGTAGCAATATTAGCAGTTGTCATGTCACGAACAAAACGACGCTTTACATTTAAAAATGTATGTCCTATAGGTAGAATAGTATTCAGTCCTTCTTCCTGATAATAATAGCATTCCTGGAAGTCAACTCCAACTTTACGTGATGCTGTTTGGATTTTATCAGTTATACTAGCAAGTTCCTCTTCATCATTTGCTTTAAAATAGATAGCAATGAGTCCTGAGAATGCTTTTTGGTCATTATCATCAATTTCTTCTTTCCAACGCCTTGTAGATTCCGAAATTTCACGAGAACGACCACTTACAGCCAACTCTTGATCAATCCCTTCTTGAGCACCTGAGCGCTGAGCTTTAACCATTTCAGCTTTAATTGTTGTATCAATATTATTGATTTTCTTCATAAAATTAGATGCCTCATAAGGTTCCGCATGTATTGTAATTGCCAACTCAACACCAATGTCAGTCAAATTTTTAATCATCTTATCAGTTAAAAAAGTAGGAAAGTTTCTAGCATACATAACTCTTGCTACTTCTTCATTAATTCGAAACCGATTCTCAAGAAATTGAAGTCTATTTGGTGCAATAAAATCTTTTGTATGTAATTCTGAGAGGGCTATATCCTTAAAAGTATAAGGCATTTTCCGCTTGCCAAGTAGTAGTTCTGAAAAAATATCAAGTCTTTCTTTTCCATCCAGTTCCTCAAATGAAATATCCATTTGAGCATACTGATTTTCAAGTGAATTCCCAAGTTCATTCAAATTAGAATCTGCTTGATTCTTGTTATATGCTTCAGTCCTAAGAGTAACATATTTCTCTACCTGAAAATTCTTTGAATCACTTGAGAACCGGCTCTCAATAATATCATTGTATTCCCTACGGAAATCATCAAAGCCATCTCCAACTTCATCATATTTGATCTGTTCAACAACATTTTCTTCAATTCTTCTGTTAATAACTAAAAGTTGATAGGTAGTTCCAGCATCAAGTGAATTCAATGCTTCAGCATGCGTATCAATCACATCAATTTTTTCTTCCTGATTTGCAGAAATATAAGCCACATCACCTAGTCTGTAAGTTCTTGACCATTCATTTTTAGCAATATGCATTAATCCATTTTCAAACAAACTATTATACTTGATCGTATTTTGTGTTGATGCTTTCATTGAACGTTTTAAACGTGCTTTTCGCTCTTTTTCAGCTTTCGTCAAATTCTTTGACTTTCTTCCAAGATTTAAAATCATCTTTTGTGAACTCCTCTCCTTCCCTAAATTCTGTTATATATGCTCTTTTCTGCACTTTTAAATTAAACAGTATCTTTTCCTTCACAGCCTCATCAAACCCCAAACCGTATATAATAAACGGGGGAGCAATTAATAGAGCAACAAGATACATAAAAATATCTGAAAGTTCCATTAGAGAAATTGAGATTGTTAGCGATACGACAACACCTATCCCTATCATCATTACCAATAACCGTTTTGTCAAACCAAATGCAATCGGTCTTTCGTAATTATCAAATTCTTTCAAAAATTCACTTCCTAATTTATTCATGTTTTTTCTTCCTAGCTATAATAAAAACACTTTGATAACAAAGTGTTTGTTCAACATATAAAAATTCAATCTAATTTTTAATTTCTGAAATGGTAACAAAAATCGAAGCTATTAAACCTAGCCCCATAATAATTAAAACAATAGTACCATTAAATGGCCGGATACCAAGTGCTGTATGATTTAAAATAACTGTATCATATACAACATATACAATAAACCAAAAAATTGCAAATAAAATTGTCAATTTAAACCAATTAAGTAATATGGACATTAAAAATAACGGTGTTGCAATTAAAAATCCCACTATTAATACGACTATTGAACCTAGAATATCAAATATTGTTTTTAAACTTGATAACTTAAAAGTAAATCTCTGTTTTTTAGGAGTCATTTCTTCTATATCGTTGCATTTTTCATTGATTGGAATTGATAACTTAAAATGATTTCCTTCTCTTCTAAACGAATATTTTTTTTCTGACATTTTACACTCTCCTAACCAATACATTAAAAATTGCAAAACTTTTTACATTGCATTTAAAAGTGTTTTTGCTAATTTTTGACTTCCAAATAATGTAATGATATATACGACACCTTTTCCTATTGACGCAAAAGCTGTCACCCAATCTCCTTCGCCAGCTTTAAACATATCATCTGTTATTAACGCAGGATAAAGACTAACTATAATCACAATTAAAAGTCCTTGTAAAGCGTAAGATGCAAAATGCTTTAGGAAATTGATAGCAACTGGCCTTGTTTGAGCTGACATGAAAAATGCGACAATTAATGGAGAGATTGCTTTCAGGATATACATTTGGAAAAAACGTACGAATACAATTATTTTTGCACAAATATCACCAATAAAATCAACAGCTCTAGCGACAAGTGAAACTATTTGTTTAAAAATCCATCCACTGACTTCTGAAGTATCAACCTCTACATCGAAATTCTTTTTTGGTAAAACTCCATTAACAAGAGAAATCCCTTTATTAAATACTAAAACAATAAAATCAAATATTTCAGAAATATTATATACCAATAAAAACGCTATAACATAACCGAGGGCTACTTCCATCCATAATTGGACAGTCAAACTTCCCCCTTCTTGACCAAGTCTTCTATTCCATGAAAAAATATCAAATAGAAAAAAAGTCAAGATCAAGATTGAGGCTACAGGTAATAAAGCACCATTAATTTTATCAGCATATTGATTAACTGTTGAACTGTATTCAGCTAGAGAATTTGTTATGTGATCCATTTATACTCTAGCTCCTTTCAAGTATTATTTAATTGCTTGAAGAGCTGCAATAATAGCTTGACAAACTGCTGCACCAATGACACCAATGGCTCCACCATTAACCATTGAATTTGCACCTTTTTCTTGACGCATTGAATCGTTATTGTTACGACCACCAAAGAAATCAATAGCTCCTGCTAAAACCCAAACAAGTCCTGTAACAACAACAACTGCTTGAACAATTTGAAATACTTTTACTGCTGTTTCCATAAATTTAATCCTCTTTGCTTTCTTTTTTAAAATTTAATTTTTGAATTGCATCTTTAAGGACAATCATTTCATCCTTAAAAATAGTAACACCCTTTCCTACACCTGAATAGTCGTCTTTCCACGACCGTATATCAAATTTAGGTTCAGTCCCATTCCAGGACACTATATTTAGTTCCTTTCTCCAACCTGTTTCATTAGTTGAAAGAGTTGCAATATGTTCAACAATTTCAAACGAGACAGGTTCATTGTTATCTTTTTTAGGAAGACGATTGGAAAGGGAACTTCCTTTACGACCGTTTTTCCAATCCGTCATATTTTCCTCCTGTTTTTCCTTTTCTAGCTCGGTGATAACCTCTTCCTGTAAGTTTAAGAACTGTATTTAAGCCAAATTTACATCTTCTAGCAATTAAAATACCATTTCTTTCAATAGTTCGAATTGATATGAAAATGTCTTTGTATTCAACTTTCAATTCCAAGTTCATAGAACGTCCTCCTACATAGCCTTTTCTTGATATAGTTCCATATTTTGCTTTTAACTTTAATATTTCTCCGCTATCAAGATAGGCTGAAGCTCCACCTTCACGTCCTAGTTGTTTTAGATCTCTTATACAAACATCATTGTTTGTTGATTCTTTAAATTTATTCATTCTTTTCCCCTTTTCGAATAAATTCAGGTTGATTTACACCCATGCTGTATAACCTCCTGGTTATATCTGTGTTTCATACGCACCGTTTTATGGTCGTTTTTTAAAACTGAAACGGCTAAAACCTGCTGAAATGCAATTTGTGACTGAGGCTAGAAATCTAGCTTTACACTCCGCCCCCAATTTTGTATCTCATAGTCACGCTGTATTAGGACAGAGGAGGTATTCAATTTTCAATGAACCTAGACAGTTTAATGACTTACCCAGGACATGATTTTAGATTTTTAAATCGATAAATATCTAAATACTGTGTTGTTTTCTCATATCTTGATTAAAGTCTGAAAAAATACCATTAAAAACATTTTCTGCAACGGCTTCTGCAGATCGAACAAATCTCATATTTTCTAATGCAGATAGATAGCGTTCTTCAAATCGAGACATAGCAAATTCGGCTGTTGTATTTGAAAATTTTTCTTTTAGTAATTGATCATAAACAAGTTGCCAAATATAATCTTTGTCATATTTGGTAAATCGATCAACTTTTCGAGAAATATTTTTTTGTTTTTGAGTAGTAGTTGATTTAATCTCCTCTTCCTCTGAGTCAGTTTCTACGACTTCTTGAAATTGGTTTGTTTAAACCTTGCCGTACTTTTTCTAATAAATTCTACTTTTAAAGTTCTTTTCAGTTTAAAGACTTTATCTCTACTACATCCAATCATCTATCCAATATCATCAACAGTGAATATCATGTAGATACAACCATCTTGATTAACCCAGTTATTTTTAACAGACAGTTCAAATCACTCTCTTAAAATGACATGTAGAAGTTTTGCTTCTGCTGACATTTTTTTATAAAAAGGAGATTCAAATAATTGTTTTGGAACACGAAAGAATCTTTCCGAATTGTGAACTTGAGCAATTGTTATTCTTTCCATAATTTGTTCCTCTTTTTTAGAGTTTATTGTATAAAACAAAAGAGAACGAATAATAAAGACCGAAATATTAAAGTTTACTCGTTCCAGTCTTGATTTATCGTCTCAATGATGATACAATACTAATTAACTGATTGAACAAGTGTCGTTTGTTTAATCGGTAAGGCGGAAGGTGTTGTCGCACCTTTCGTCTTTTCTTCGTGTTTTTTACTATATCCATTATATCACATTATGAATATTAAGCAAGTATTTTCAGTGTTTTTGATAGTTTAATTTGTAGATTCAAATAAAAAAACAACATATAAGTATTGTTTTATATATTGTTTTATATAATAATTTTAAACACTTGTATTATAAACTTAAATCCTGATTATATTGTTTTGTTAGAAGTAGTAGATTTTTTTAGTCGTTCTAATTTTTCGTAAAAATCTTCACGTTTTGTTATACTCTCTTTTTTTAGATGATTGATGTCTCCTTCAAAGTTTTTATTTTTTAGGTAGTTTGTATAGAATTTTTGTTCAAATTTGAAGTAATCTAATAGAGGTTTTTTATTATCCCGTATTTGAGATTCTTCTAGAGCTGAGTAATATCTTTCCTTATTTAAATCATCCACTATAAATGGTACAATTCCTTCTTTTAGGCATTCTTTATACAATAGCAAGCGCCCCACTCGACCATTACCATCTGCGAATGGATGGATTTGTTCAAACCGAGCATGAAAAGAAGTAAGGTATTCTAGATCTTTTTCCTTTTTAAGCTCATATCCAATAAGCAAACTTTGCATTTCTTCCTCAACATGTTCTACAGAAGTTGTTGAGATTTTTCCTACTTCATTTTGAAGAACTTTATATCGTCCAACAGGTGCGATTGAACTATGTTCTGAACTTATTCCACTTTTTAATAATCGGTGTAGATTTTTTATATAATCTTCTGTTAAAGGGGCGTTAGCTGTATCAAGAATATAATCAAAACATTTGAAATGATTTGCCATTTCAATTAAATCATCAATTTTGATTCCTCTTTCACCGATATTTGCGATTGTTTTTGTTCCATAAATAAGGCTAACCTGGTTTTCAGTCAGGCTACTACCTTCTATTTTATTGGAATGGTAGGCAAAACGTTTTTGAGTGATGTCATAAATTCCTCCATGAAATTTTGTTTCACGTTCTGCCAAGAGTCGTTCAATGAAATCCATTACACCTCCTACAAAATTTTTTAAGTTGATTCTTTATATACTATCTCAAAAATAGCATCCCAGGATATTTCCTTAATCAAGTTGTTTACTTTGCTCTCACCTACATTATTCTTAATGGCATCACCAATTTCTTGCAGGCCTAACCCTACAACTTCGGCCATCCATAATTTTAGTTGTAAACTCGGATATTTACGAAACTCTGTTATCCACAAGTCTTCAGCAGTTTTACCTTCATTTTTGATTTCAATTATTGTCTGAGCAAACAATGAAACATATAGATGCCATTTTTGATTTGGTTCACATTTATCATCTAAGTTTAAGTCTAAAATCGAGATATCACTCATTTTCCGCAGATAAGATAGTTCATATTCTTCAAATAAATTTTTCTCTAGGCAGTTTTTAAGAACTTCATAATTTTTATAATGCTGTTCATCTTTTGAAATGTATTCTCCCTGTGAAGAACAAACTTTGGCGAAATCAATATATCCAATATAGCTTCCTTTTTTTTGCCCATATCCTGTTTTCATATATTCATTAGTGATGGGAGGTTTCGCCTCTTTATTAATAAAGTAGTCTCTTACTTGTTTAAATGTCGGTCTCATATCATCTCTCATTCTTTATAAATTCCTTTACACTTTCGATAATTTCATTTTTAATATTTTGATATTCTTCTTCTGAAATA
>ERZ773056.344-NODE-344-length-24563-cov-56.891831_pt1 | contig 24563 bp, 17 predicted proteins | sample MGYA00580857_ERZ773056 | MGnify/ENA primary metagenome ERZ773056 (study PRJEB29015, sample SAMEA2737996) | human oral metagenome | biome: human oral; feature: human-associated habitat; material: dental | place: China | collected 2114 ... | reverse complement strand
TAGACATACAACGAGGTCCACCACGGCCCCGAACCAATTCACTTCCGCGAATCTTGATCAAGCGAAGCCCGTATTCTTCCAAAATCTTGTTGGTTACGGTATTGCGGTCATACACCACTACCACACCAGGAGCGATAGTCAAGGTGTTAGAACCGTCATTCCATTGTTCACGTCCAGCTGCTACGATATTGCCGCCACCGCAACGAATCAAATGAACTTTTTCTACGCCAAGGTTTTGAGCCAGAAGCTCAGCCAAGTCACCTTTTTCTTCAACGATCTTCAGTTTTTCGTTTTCATAAGTAACGGAGTAAACGCGAAGGTCGCCTTCGATTTCTGGGTGAATGGTGAACTTGTCATAGTCAACCATAGTGAAGACAGTATCCAAGTGCATGAATTTACGGTTGTTAGCAAATTCAAAGGCCAATACTTTCTTGAAGCCAACATTCTTCTTGAAGATGTTCACCAAAAGTTTTTCGATAGATGCTGCGTCTGTACGTTGAGAAATACCAACTGCCAATACATCTTTAGAAAGAACTAACTCATCTCCACCTTCGATACGAGTATCTTCTTCACGGTTGTAAACCAATTCCACTTTTCCAGCGTATTCTGGGTGATATTTGAAGATGTATTTACCGTAGAGAGTTTCACGGTTACGAGTATCTGCAAACATGTGGTTGAGCGATACAGCATTACCAATTGTAGCAAATGGATCGCGTGTGAAGTAAAGGTTTGGCATTGGATCAATCGCAAATGGATAATCTGATTCTACCAAGTCAGTCAGACCTTTCGCTTCGTCAGGGATTTCTGGCAATTCAGCTTTTTGAACCCCTGCCATTGTTTTTTCAACCAATTCTTGGTTGTCCTTGATACCATGCAGCAATTCACGAATAGCTTTCTTCGTTTCGCGTCCACGAATATTTGCTTCTTCCAAATATTCTTCGATGAACTGTTCACGAATTTCTGGAGAAATCAAGGATTCAGCAGCCAATTTTTCGAGATAAAGAACTTCAATTCCTTCATCACGAAGAGCTTGAGCGAATGCATCGTGTTCTTTTTGAGCATCTTCCAAGAAAGGAATGTCATCAAAAAGAAGACGTTCTAGGTAGTCCGGTAGCAAGTTTTCCAGCTCTTTGCCCGGACGGTGCAACATAACTTTTTTCAGTTTTCCAATTTCTGAGAAAACATGAATTGGATGTGTAGACATCTATTGTCCTCCTTTTCGTTGAGGTTTGGTTTCCCAATCCCTTTTATGCTATTATTCTATCATGGATTGGAAAGGCTTACACCTAAAATCTTACATTGCAAATGCCAAATCCTTTGCATTTTTTACAAAACATTATTATATTTATTTATTTTAAAGCGTTTTCTTTGCATATTTTGGTTGTTCTATTATTTTTAGGAATATATATTTTTTTGTAAAAAATATATGTTCAATTAATATTAGAATATGATCAGAAAAAGCTTTTAAATGTGTAAAAATGTTTGAAAAAAGCCAATCAAATGATTGATTAGCTTCCTTCAAAATATCTCATAAAGTAATCCTTATTCTTAAATGTCAGTTTTTTATGCTCGTAGTCAATCACTCCTTCTTCTCTTAGTTTTTTTAGAACCTGATTGACTGTTTCACGTGTGGTGGCTCCTAGCTTGGCCAACTCTTTCATACTCATTGGAAATGGAAGTGTATCCTGCTCTTTGCACAGATCCATGCATAAAATAGATAGAGACTGGGTCACGCGATCCGTAGCACTGGCTGAGACGACATTCCGTAAGCGCAATTCCTGAAATTCTAAAATCTGCGATAAACGCTTGGTGATGAATAGCAGCTGATCCACATTCTTTTTTGAATAGTCTTCAAACAAGTCCATAGGAATGCTGAAATATTCGACATTGGTTACCGCGCTAGCCGTATAATGATAACGCTCATCGAAAAACATACCTCCATATGGAAACACACTATTCATTTTAATATAATCCATATAAGAAAAAGTATCAGTTGAATCATACTGTTCGATACGAACATAGCCTCGATGCAGGAGGAAAAGACGATCCCTACGGTCTCCTGAAAAGAAAATAATCTGCCCCTTGGGAATCTTGCGAAATTGAATCTCAATAGCAATTTTATCAAAAAATTCCACAGGAAAATGTGCAAATGCTGGATGCTGCCTAATAATCTGATAATGTTCCTTATTGATCATAATAACCCTTCTTACTTGCTATTAGTATTATAGCATAAATCCGCTTCCAAAAACAGAAATTATTAGACCAGTTTATTTTAATAATACGAAAGCAAATCGATAGCGATTGAGCTGTACTCGCTTGCTTCGAAAATTCGTTTTAAACATTATTCTCTCAGAACTTTTTAAATACTCCTGCTAAGTACATTAAGAATCCTTTTCCAACGAAAGAGAGGCTAGGAATCCTTTGTCCTAACCTCTCCTTACTATCTAATCTCGTTTAAACTCTTACCTTCTTTACTTGAGCCTCATTAAGCATTTTTACTCTTGGTATTAAAAATTGATATCGATAGAAACTTCTTAGTCAAAAATACCAGAGCAAGAAATTCTACCAAAATAATCACTTCAACCAGAATCGGCTGATTCAGCCAACCAACTTGAACCAGAGCAGGAGCCAAATCAATCAAAGCATGAAAGCCCAGAGCCGCAAGAAAATAGAGCATTTTTTTGTCTTTGACAGCCGTCCAAACCCAGAAAGTTAGAAATACTTGGATTGCAAGTGCTAAAATCCGCTCGAAAGCCAGTAAGTAAATTTGACCTGCCTGTAGTTTTTGTACATAAGAAATCGTCGCTTGGGGTAATTTCGCTAGCAAAGGGCTGTCCCCTTGGCTGACTAGATGAGCGAGGACAAACAGACTCAAGAGACCTGAAATACCGATGAAAAGAGCTTCGATCCCGCCGTGTCCTAAACCATAGGCCAGACTATCACCGATAGTCAGTGGACGCTTCTTTTGTAAATATCGAAAAATCACATAGCGCGCTGTCTCCTCAAAGATAGCCGCCGTTGCAATGCCATACAAAACATAGAGCAAGGGAGCAGTTTTCATCAGCGCAATCGTTCCATCAGCCTGAGGCTGTAGAACCAATCGATGTAAGAGATTTTCGAAAATCTGACTAGACAGATAAAATCCAACCCCTCCCAAGAGGAAAACAAGCAAGGAAATCTGCTTGGTCTTTTTAAAATAAATTACTGGAATGACTACAGCGGCTAAAATCAGCACCATAGCAATCAAAATATGCGTTTGAAGCATGAAATCGTCTCCTCAACTATTAAAAGTTTTACTAGAATTATACCTTTTTCCTCCCAGATGTCAATCCTCTAAAAAAGCTGGTCAGAAAACTCATATTCAGAACAAAATGCGAGGATCGACTCGCATTCTACAACTATTTTCTATAAAACAGCCTCATTCAGCAGTTTCATTGCAGAGCCTAGTTGCTGGGCCGATTTTAATTCATGTTGACCCGGTGCCACTCATTGATGATATAGGCAATTTGACCGATCTGATCAATACCAACTCCGCTGATCTCCTCACTGGCTTCTGTGCTACCACCTAGATAGGCTGTATAAAGTGCCACAATATAGGGCTTCTCCTCCATAACAATGGCATCAACATTGAGAGCCTCTCTAACATAACCAGGCTTTTGATAGATGGTCAAATCATAAAGATAACGTTTGTAATATTCACCAGGGAAGGAAACACCGATAAAATAAAGAATGTCCTTGTATTTTTCTTGATTATTCCACAGATACTCCAGAACTTGAATATAGTAGTCCGTTGTTGTTTTATTTTCTCTGCTGATCGTCTTGACTTTAGCTTTTGACTGGCCATACCTTCCAAACATGCTGTAGGCCTTATCCATACCACCTAATCGCTCTGCTAGTGCATAAGCGGGCGTATTTTCAGAGTAGACCAAGGAATACTCCTGCATATCAGGAATAGACATGGCGCCATTGAAGGCCGCTACATAGTTATCGTGCTCTCCCTTATATTCATAGCTGGTGTTGGTAATATCAAACCGCTCTTCCAGCGATAATTTTCCTTCTGCTACCTCATCAACAACCAACATATTCAGGGGGAGTTTATAGGTAGATCCTGCTGTCATAGGCTGGGTATCATTCATAGCATAAGTTTGCCCACTCGTCAGGTCTTTATAAGAAAAAGCAAGCTGCGAAGATTCAATTCCCATTTCATTCATGTAATCCTGAACAACTTGTGGCAAGGTCATATTCGCATAATCGTAAGATAAACCCAAAGCTTCCATGGTCGGAAGGTCTTGCTCTATCACCTCTTGCTTCTCTTCCATCGTCTTGCTAGCACGCGCAGTCCCCTCAGACTTCGTTTCCTCTCCTTCTGTAGAATGTGAGGAAGCAATTGATTGACCTGCTTCTGCTATCTTTTTATCAGCTCGCTGTGGCTCCACCAAAAGACCCAAAAAACAAATAAATAAGAAAACACCACCGAACCAGCAAGCCAGTTTCTTTATGTCATTTTTAATCAAAGTTTTTCTCCTAATATTTTAGTATTATAAAAGATTCTCATTAAAATAACAAGTAGAAAGGTCAATTTAAGGGCATTTAAAAACGAATCATTGCGATCCGTTTTATAATTCTATTATTTAGCTGCTGCGTAGAGCTCATCCACTTTATTCCAGTTGATCACTGAGAAGAAAGCCTTGATGTAGTCAGGACGCACGTTGCGGTATTTCACGTAGTAAGCATGTTCCCAAACGTCCAAGCCGAGGATTGGTGTCTTACCTTCTGAGATTGGTGTATCTTGGTTCGCTGTTGAAGTTACTTCAAGTTTCCCTTCTTTGTTGACAACCAACCATGCCCAACCAGAACCGAAACGAGTTGTTGCTGCTGCAGTGAAGGCTGCTTGGAATTCTTCGAATGAACCAAATGTCGCATCGATTGCTGCTGCAAGTCCTGCTGAAGGAGCTGTCTTTTCAGGGGTCATCAATTCCCAGAAAAGAGCGTGGTTCAAGTGTCCACCACCGTTGTTGATCACTGCTTGGCGAATATCAGCCGGAATAGACTCAACATCAGCCAACAATTTTTCTAAGTCTTCACCAATTTCAGGGTGTTTTTCAAGCGCCGCATTTACGTTATTCACGTAAGTTTGATGGTGCTTGTCATGATGAAGGTGCATTGTTTCCTCATCGATGTAAGGTTCCAAAGCGTCGTATGCATAAGGTAGATCTGGTAAAATAATTGCCATTTACTTGTCCTCATTTTCTTTATTATTATACAAATCATAACGCAAAAACGCACATTTTTCAACTATTTTGCTTATAAATTTTGCTAAGCTTTTAGAAGTTTCCTGTTGCGATTTTCAGCAAGGTAAGGTCAAAAAGGTAGTCCTTGTCATACAGGCCAGACTTGATCTGGTAGTCCGTTTCAATCAAGCAGGTCAGGGTTCTTTTCAGAAAGTTGAGGCTAAGCCCACGCGCATCCTTGAGTGCAAACTTGACTTGGAAGGGATTCATCTTGCGGCCTAGATAGTCTGATAAGTCCGACACGATTTGGCTCTCGGATCGGCCATTGTCCGCCAAAATCTTAACCTGAGTAAACATCCGAAATTGACCTAACATGATAGCAATCAGCTTGATTTCATCTTCACCCTGCAAGGTTAGATCGCGCACCAAACTCCGAGCGGCATCAATTTGTTTCTGTAAAATCAGTTGGGTCAAATCAAAAATGTTGTCCTGCAAGGTTTTGGGAATGGCCTCAGCGATATCTTCCAGACTGACTTGCCCCGACTCTTTGTAAGACTTCAGAAAAGCCAAGTTCTTACTGATTTCGCTAAAATGAAAGCCTGATTTGATCAGCAAATGGTCAAAAGCCTTCGGAGCGAACTCCAGACCTTCAAGCTGGGCTTGTTTGGTAAAATACTGACGTAAGTCTGCTTCCTTAATCTCAGCTGCTTCAAAGATCTGTCCATCTCGCTTGAGTATCTTGACTAGTCGGCGTTTGCTGTCTAGCTTGCCTTCCGCAAAAATGACCAATTTGGTCGTTCTACTAGGATTTTCCAAATACTGCTCAAAGGACTTGACCTCTTCATCCGATAAATAGCGCTTTTTCGCTGTTGTTAGATCCGCAAAATGATCTAAAATAATAATCTTTTCATCCGCAAAAAAGGGCAGGCTGACTAAATCTAACTCCACATCTGCATAAGACGTTTCTTTCATATCAAACAACGTGACATTCAAATCCGCTGGATCGTAGTTGATCTGCTTCATAAACTCGTCTTTTAACAGCTCAAATTGCCCCAAGTCGTCTCCCGTCAAAATCGTTAAAGGCGGAAGGTTTTCGGGAGTGATGTTTCTAATTTTTTCAATTGCTAACACAGTGGCACTCCCTTCTATTCTCTTGATTCTTAGTCATGTATAAATTGTAACAAAAAACAGCAGGAAAGTCTGCTGTTTTTTATCATTCTGACTAGAATATCAGAGACTAAAAGAATTGCCCCAACTGCATGATGATTGTGACCAAAAGAGTTACGAGAAAGAAAACTCCGCCCAGCACGGCAATCATGCTAAAATCTTGCTTCTCTCTTTTCAACGGTTTTCTACGATTATCTAGCTGCTCGTTGATATGTTCCTGCAGAATTCCCTTTTTCTTCTCTGGCATGATTGTCCTCCCTTACTAAATCTGCATAAAGGAACTTGCCCTCATCGAAAGCAAGTTCTCATGTATCTGGTTAAAGAATGGCCTTATATTGCTCCAAACTAGCCTGATTAGCAGCCTGTTTCTGTCTAGTAAGTGCTGCTTCCATCTCTGATGAATGGGCAAGGGCACTTTGAATTTTATCCACCATGCCTGAGACATTTTCTGGCGCATAAATGTGATCATCCGCAATAAATCGACGGCTATGACAAGTATTTGTGAAACTGAGAATCAACATGTTATTCTCAAAGGCTGTGCGACAAGCATTAAGGATTTCATCGCTGATATTGATATCTAGATACAAGTCACATCTCTCAAAAAGCTCTGCAACCTTTGCCGGACGAATATTTGGATAAAGCGAAACATTCGGATAACGATTGAGCCCCATCAAATGGCCAGACATTTCTGTGATGGCTCCAATATGGAAATGTACATTTGGTAGCTGAGTCAAGAGCTGCTCTATTTGCTCAAGCTGATCACTATTGGTCAAAATCAAGGCTTCTGGATTCATATTATTAAGACGCTGGTAATCATACATATAACCAATATTGTGGAAATAGACTTTTTCTTCTGGTGTTGCCAAGCTTTGAATTTTCTCATATACCTGCCTGTCCTGAACAGCGATGCGGATATTGCGATGAGGCATTTTCATAGCTACTTTCATATTTCCAGGTAAGGCTTCTCCGATAGGCTCCTGCCAGAAAAGAACATCTTCTGCACGACCATTTTTAGGACGAAGAGCGTAGGCCACCAAGAAGGGGGTTGCTAGAGAATTATAAATAATACGATCTGTATCATATCCACGATATTGCAGATAAAAGACGACAAATTCTTGTTTGGATTTAAAGATATGACGCTTTCCTTCAAGTGTCAAGATGATATCACCAGTCAGATGATTTTCCATAATCACCACGACATTGTTCTGGTTAAAATAGCGAGTATGGGTAGGACGTTGTGTCTGGTCGTAGGTTATTTGTGCGAAAAGCCGTCCTTTGCGATTGTAGATATCTGCTGCTCGAACCTGCCCCTCTGTATCCAGCCATTCGACAGCCCGCACACGTCTTTCATGCGTTGGTTGGCGATAAAAAATATTCGCACGCTTCTTGCCCATATCCAAGATTTCCCCATTTACATTGCTAGAGCGAATCTCCCATAGGTGCGGTTTGGGGACAAGATTAAAATAAATTGGACGGCCCTCTGGTGTGTCCAAATCTCCTGTAAAATAACTGTAAGGAGACTCGACATCTGGTGAAAGATAGCCATCGTCTTGTACAACAACAACAGGACAATCAAGTCCTGTTGCTTTTAATGAACGTAACAAATCAAAACTTGCTTGATCATAGCGGTCAAACAAACAAATCATAGTGGTTATGCCTTTCTTTCTGAATCCTACTTAGTTGGTCTGAGCCGATCGAACCAGATCAGACCAGCGCTGGGCAATATGCTCATCAAGGTAAGGTTCAGCTACCTCATAGGATACACGAGACAAATCTTCTTGAGAGTGTTGAGTTAATAGCTGAACAATCTTTTCCGCATACTCTGTCGTCATGGCATCTAGATCATCTGGACGAGCCTTGGGAATCAGATAGCCATTTTCTCCATCACGGATAAAGGTCGGATTGCCATAACGAACATCAAAGCCAATGATGGGCAGGCCAGAACCTACTGCTTCTAACAGAGTCAGACCAAAACCTTCACTTGTAGATGCTGCTAGATAAGCGGAATAATTTTTGTAAATATCCGCCATATGATGATGCCCCATCAGTCGAATATACTCTTCTGCTTGCAGATCCGCAATCAGCTTCCGCAGCATAGCTTCCTCACCACCGGTACCATAGATATCAAAGGTGATTTCCGGTAGTTGTTCATGCGCCTTCACCACAGAGTGAATCAGCCAATCAATATGCTTTTCACTGGCCAAACGAGAAGCTGTCATCAATCCAAACGGCTTGCGCTGACCTTCTGGATGACGCAATTGATCCAGACTTCCTACCGGAATAGTCAAGATTTCCTTTGGTTTGATGTTCGTATATTGAGCGAATTGTTCTTTGAGTAGGTTCGTTTGCGCATCGGTCGAGTTGATGATGTAGTCCACTTCTTCTGCGTATTCAAATTGATACTCGTAGTAATTATTCCACAAGATATACTCTTTTTCTGCGGGATTTTCACTAAAGTGGTCTGCGTGAACGATGACAGCTAGTTTAGCAGCCCCCTTATTGGCGAAGATTGGCTGGCCAATATCTGTCTCTCGGTCTAGAATCAGTAAATCCTTATCTGTCAACTTCAAGCTTCTCATGAAATGAGCAACAAACTCCTGCTTGGAGTAGAAGACCTGATCTGGAAAACGATAAACTTGCGTTTCTGGCTTACCGTCTACTTCATCGATAATCTCTTCGTAAGCCACACTACCATCTTCATTGAGCCAAGTCCGTTGGTAGAGACGAGCCCGACCATCTACAGGACTATAATACTCAATAAAGTTTTTAGTATAAGTATAATATTCTTTCTGAATGAGACAGCCACGCGAAACAATCTCTGCCCGCTCAATCAGTTCATTATCCATATCGCATGAATAGCACGTTACAAAATCATTATCTCCAAACAAGATCCGAAAGGTCTTATTCTCAGGATTACGGACGATTTCTAGAGGTTTTCTATCAAAACTGGCTAAGACTTGTGCTAGAGTGTAGGTCGTTGGAGCAATCTTAACATCTGTAAAATACTGATAGAGCCAAATGACCTCAGAGTCTTCAAAGCCGATATTCTTCGTCAAATGTTCAATATTATCGGCTGAAATAAAATCCATAAAGATGAATTTTGCCTCTAAGCCCACACTGCGAAGCAATTTTGCACGATAAATTTGTGCGTACTCAACCCCGCTGCTTGCCCAACCAATTCCTAGGTTGATGTTATAAATTGTCATAAACCATGTTCCTCTTACAAAAGATTATCTTTTTTAATTCTTGAAAGGCGTTTGATGATTTTTCCTTTCTTCTTTTTCCCTTTTTCTTTATCTTCGTCTTTAGACTTTTTGACAGGAGAAGTGAAGTAAGTAACGGGAACAGAGCTATCTGTACCTGTCTTAGCAAATGTTTGCTCAATATTCACAACTTCTTTTTGTGGAGCAGAGATTTCTACTGGGACTTCTTCCTCACCAAAAATATCTGACTCGTTTACTTCTTCTTCGTGCGCTTCAAGAGAAGCTTCATCGAATAGACTTTCAGCTTCAACTTGCTCATTTGGAGCCTCGTCTTCTTCCAAAGGTGTATCAAACAAACGCGTAGCTTCATCTTCCTCTAAAGGAGTATCAAATATGCTTGCAAATTCGTCGTCTTCCGAAGCTTCCTCGATTAGACTTGCGATGTCAATTTGACCCTCTAAAGTTTCTTCGTCTAGAATCTGACCAATTTGACTAAGAAGCTCTTTGATTTTTTCCTTTTGTGCCTTATAGAGCTGTTCCGTTTCAAGACGTTTTTTCGTCAATTCATCGATCTCTTCAAGGATAGACGATCTTACTTGTAAGAAGTCTTTCTGAGCTTTCTCTAGAACCTCTTGAGCCTCTTTTTCTGCCTTTTCATGTGCTTCAATAATCAGCGATTTAGCATAAACAACGGCTTCACCGATTTCTCTTTCTTGGTTCTTTAAAGCATCAATTTTTTTACGTAAAGATTCAATTTTCTCATTCTTTTTACGAATTTCACTATCAAATCCTTCTTCTAGCGATTCAATGTATTCTTCAACTTCCTTGGCACGATAGTTACCAAATAGGGTCTTTTTAAGTCTCATTCTGCTCCCTCTATTCTTCATTTATTCTAATTATATACTATCTTATCAATTGTAGCATAAAATGACGCTTATTACCATTGTTTTATAAGTCTCCGAGCAAAAAAATCAGGATACTACAAGAGCAAATAAAATTCTATCCACCTGCTAGTTCCATGGTTCTCTTAGTTTTGTAACCTTACTCTTTTATAAACAAAAATACCTGAATAGATGACATATAATCCATTCAGGTATTTTCTTAAAAGGTAACTAGATGTAAACGCATCTACTTTAGAAATTGAGATCTACCCAGCTGAGAGGTGTATAGCCAAGAAGCTCAACGCCATCATATTCTACTGTTTTAACGATCTCTTGAATATTCGTTTTTAGCTCTTCTATTGATCGGCTATCTGACTCGTCTAATACTAGATCATCTTCCACAATAAATAGTGGCTTTTGATAGCGGTCATAAAGATTATTCATAGCTAGGCGAAGACCTACAGGATCAATTGGATTCTTATTGGTGTTATTATAGCCATATTTATTGATAAAGACTTCTTGAGAATTACTAGATGCATGGTAACTAAAGCTAACAAAATCAACCTTTCCGACTCGTAAGTCAAAGAAGTCATCATTTTCAATATCCAAAGCAATCTGCTCACGCTCTAATCGGCGCAAGAAATGGTTTGGATAAGAACCACGAACTTGTACATCTGTAAAGACATAGTTTTCACGGTTCTTAACTTCTGCTTCCATCGCATCAATCGCACTATCTAGATTCTGACTATAGTTACGACTGACTACCAACATGCCACCAAATTGAAATTCTGGGTTGATTGATTTTCCAAGCTTAACAGCACGTGCCGAAGCGACCAATTGATAGTGAGCCGCCTGCCAGATTCGTTGGTTTCGATTTTCTCCATCTTCAAAAGACAGACCGCCACCAAGATATGGTAAATGGTGTAAAATATTAAATTCATTAAAGGTAATCCAATATCTTACCTTGTCTTTAAAATGTCTGAAAACAGCTTCTGTATAATGCTCATAAAGTTCAATCATCTTGCGGCTCTTCCACGCACCGTATTTTTCATACAGATGAAGAGGAAGATCGAAATGACTTAAAGTTACAATCGGTTCAATGTCCTTTTGCAACACTTTATCAATGATAGCTTCATAATATTTCAAACCTTCTTCACTTGGCTGCGCTTCTTCTCCAGTTGGGAAAATGCGTGCCCAAGAGATAGAAATTCTATAAACATTGAAGCCCATCGATTGAATCATATTCAAATCACTAACATAATCCGGTTGACTCGCTAAAGTAAATTGCCCCAGAAGATCATAGGCACCTATTGGTACTTTTTTGTAGTTGATTTCCCCTGTCAGTACTCCTATACGCGGTTCACTAATTGGTAATACATCCGTCGTTCCCAAACCTTTATTGCTGTTGGGCATCGTATTTCTAATCATAATGACTCCTTTTAATTTTGTGAATATATGTGGATACTATTGCATCCTCTAGTATCTTTAAAATTATCGCTGGTCTTTCTTATTCTGAGCGATAGAAGCCAATCCAGATAATGTACTAGCAACATTTTTTAAGTCAGGAGAAATTGGCTGTAAGCCTGGTCTTACCATCTGATATGCCTCTTGATCTGTCACGCTCAAGTTTGGAGTTGTAGATACTTGGACAGACAGGCTTTCTTGAGATAGTGCGACTGTCTCTGAAAGTTCCTGAGATGCAAGACTCATACTTTCAAGCGATTCTTTTTGATATGCAAGAAGCATTGACTCTGTTCGAGACAAGCTAAGTGAAAGAGATTCTGAGACTTGTAAACTATGTGATACTGACTTAGACTCTGAAACACTCTGTCTGTAAGAAAGCAACTCTGAGACTGAAATACTATAAAACTCAGATAAGGAAACTCTCACAATACTTTGACTGATTTGCTCTGATTCACTCAGGGAAATCGACTCACTCAAACTAAAGGAAGTTGAGATGCTGACACTATGACTAAGAGATTCTGAAAGACTAATAGAGACTGATGTACTCTGACTAACTGACTCTGAAACTGAAATTAACTTGCTCTCATATGCAGATTGGGCAACAGAAGCACTAACTGAGAGTGAAGAACTGAGCCAATTATACTCTGAAATTGACTGACTCAAACTTAAAGAAGTTGAAAGGCTCGCACTTTCACTTAATGATTCAGAGATACTGAGGCTCTGGCTAAGACTTTCAGACTCACTCAAACTCAAGGAGCTTGAAACACTCAGGCTTTGACTCAAGGATTCTGAAACACTGAGGCTCTGACTAAGGCTCTCAGACTCACTCAAGGAAACTGATTCACTTAAACTAAAGGCAGTTGAAAGGCTTGCACTCTGACTGAGAGATTCTGAAACACTCAGAGAGATTGAAGCACTCTGACTAATAGAGTCGGAAATCGATGTTAACTTGCTTTCCAATTCAGATTGGGCAACAGAAGCACTAACTGAGAGTGACGAACTGAGCCAAGTATATTCGGAAAGTGATTCGCTCAAACTAAAGGAAGTCGAAAGGCTCGCACTCTGACTCAAGGATTCAGACACACTAAGGCTCTGGCTTTCTTGTTCAGATTGACTGACTGAAATTGACTCACTGAGGCTCAAAGAGTGTGAAGCGCTGACACTTTGGCTCAAGGATTCTGAAAGGCTGAGACTCTGACTAAGGCTTTCAGATTCACTCAAAGAAGCGGACTCACTCAAACTGAAGGAGCTTGACGCACTGAGGCTTTCGGATTCACTCAAGGAAATTGACTCACTCAAGCTGAAAGAAGTGAAGACGCTCACACTCTGACTGAGAGATTCTGAGACACTAATAGACTCGGAAATTGATGTCAATTGGCTTTCCAATTCGGATTGAGCAAGAGAGGCACTAACTGACAATGAAGAACTTAACCAAGTATACTCGGTAATGGACTCACTCAGGGAAATTGACTCGCTCAAAGAGATTGACTCACTGAGACTGAGAGAAGTTACCGTCCATTCACTCAAAGATTCTGAAAGAGAAAGAGACTGGCTATGGCTAAGTGATTCTGATAGCTGCTGACTCTCCTTGGCTGATTCAGATTCGAAAAGAAGTTGAGAAAATGCTTCACTCAAGGATAGAGACTGACTGATGCTCAAAGATTCAGATGCCGAAAGGCTAAGTGAAGTGAACTCAGACTGAGCCAGCCATTCAGAAGTAGAAAGGCTCAGGCTAGTGCTAAGAGAAATCAAGAAAGTATCTGGCTTATTCTCGTTTACTGAAGGTGAATCAGCTTCCTCCTCATAAACTGAATCTGAAAGACTCATAGAAGTCTCTTCTAAGGCACTTAGAGACTCAGATTCTGAAAGGCTCAGACTAGCACTAATGGATTCTGACAGAGAAACTGACTGACTATCCGCTACCGAAGTTGAAACGAATTCGCTAAGAAGGATAGAAGCCGACTCGGAAAGACTCTCGCTGGCACTGATAGAAGCGGATAACCATTCACTCTCATAAAGTGAATCTGATTCTGATATGCTGAGAGATTCAGATTCAAAGATACTCCAGTACTCAGACTCGGAAAGACTATCACTGGCACTAATAGAAGCGGATAGCCATTCCCTCTCATAAAGCGAATCTGACTCTGATATGCTGAGGGACTCAGATTCGAAAATACTCCAGTATTCAGACTCGGAAAGACTATCACTGGCGCTTATGGAAGCGGATAACCATTCACTCTCATAAAGCGAATCTGACTCTGATATGCTGAGGGACTCCGTTTCGAAGATACTCCAGTATTCAGACTCGGAAAGACTCTCGCTGGCGCTGATAGAAGCGGATAGCCATTCACTCTCATAAAGCGAATCTGACTCTGATATACTGAGAGATTCAGATTCAAAGATACTCCAGTATTCAGACTCGGAAAGACTCTCGCTTGCACTGATAGAAGCGGATAAGGATTCATCCTCAAGGGCCAGCTCAGATTCTGAATCTGACTGATCGATAATATGAGAAGAGTCTAAAGAATAAGTCTCTAATGAATCATTTTCCCACAGCGAATCTTGAAAAGGACTCTCGCTTGTTGAAACAGAATCACTATCGAAATGTTCAGCAGACAAACTCATTGAGGTCGAAACGCTCATTGATAAACTTTGACTGACATTTTTTATCAGATCATCTACTACCAAGCTATTGTTGGCTTGAAAATCCTCAAAGTCTTCCATAATAGAAATTGGCTCTATCTGTGGTTTTAATTCTTCATTAACACTTAACACAACCTGATTCTGCTCTTGGGGTTTTCGGCTAATCGGTTTTAAGATGGCTGCATCCGGATCATAATAATTATCATCCTCCGTCACCAATCGTTTAAACTTCGATATAACGCGTTTAAACCCCTTTGCTTTTGCTTTATTATTCTTACCCATAAATATACATTTTCTCCCGAATGCAGTTATATCCTTATTATAAAGTGTATAGCACAATCTGTCAAAACTTTAGCCAAAGAAAACCTCTAATTTCCCTGTAGGCTGAACATTGACATAACTAAGCGCCATATTTTTTATAATTTTAAGATTCATGTCTGCATTCATTCTCTTATATGACTCAAAAGCCTCTTTATGAAACTCATATACAGGATTCTTTTGTGCATAACCTTGACTAACCACTAAAGTTTGAAATTGTTGGAGATAGTCAACTTGCTCCACCCAGCAATCATCCACTGCTCTTAACACTGCGATGCGTTGAAGCTGCCCAAATAGTTCTGAATCCTCAATTCTATCGCGTTTTCGCTGATATTCTTCAATGAAAAGCTTAGATAGAAACTTCTTAACTTGACGAATGTTTGTCACATCTAAATCTCTTGGAATGCCTTGACAATAGTAACTAATATTATCCAAAACAAATCGATACAAATCGGCCTGCTCTCTAAATGGATGCTTCTTCATATGGGCGTCCATAGCATCTGATAAAACAGATAAAAAATATTCTAGTTTAAAGTCAGAATGAGCAATAATGTCATTGCGCTTATTATAAATGATTTGCCGTTGAATTCGGATACTTTCGTCATACTGCTCCGTTGATCGTCTTGAAGCAGCTGCCGCATTATCACTGTTTCTCTGAGCTTCTGTCACCTCATATTTAATACGAACCGATTTTAGATGAACCTTCTGTTTTTCCTCTGGCTTGGCGACTTCTTTCTGATAAAAATCATTGATCCACTTACTGCCCGTCTTTGTAATAATATCATCTTCGAGTGAAACAAAGAATTTACTTAGTCCAGGCGCGCCTTGACGGCCTGCACGACCACGAAGCTGCAAGTCCACTCGTTCGCTGGACATTCTCTCTGTTCCAATAACCGCCAGTCCGCCTAATTTAGCAACGCCTTCTTCTAAGATAATATCCGTTCCCCGACCAGCCATAGAAGTTGCGACGGTTACCGCAGAACGCCGGCCAGCCTGTGCAATCATCTCCGCTTCTTTTGCTGCATTGTAAGCATTTAGCACATTATGAGCGATTCCTTCCTGCAGTAGGAGCATAGAGTAAATTTCTGACATTCTCACCGATCCTGTCGCAATCAGAACTGGCTGCCCCTTTTTGTGTAGTTTTTTAATATAATCCAAAGAAGCATAAAGTTTTTGAGGGATAGTTAGATAGATTTCATCTGGATAATCAATCCGTTGATTGGGTTTTCTAGTTGGTACAACGACCACTCCCAAGTCATACACCTCACGAAATTCATCTTCACAGACCTTCCCTGTACCCGTCATCCCCGCCAATTTAGGAAACATCTTGAACAAATTTTGATAGGTAATAGAGGCCATGGAGCGTGTTTCTAAGGAAATCTTCACGCGTTCTCTCGCTTCCAAGGCTTGATGCAGGCCAGATTGGAGTTTATTCCCTTCTAAAACTCGCCCTGTTGCCTCATCCATCAGCTTAACTTCGCCATTTTCTACAGTATACTGACGATCTTTTTCAAATAAATGATTGGCCCTTAAGGCCAAATTGATTTGACGGATCAGTTGGTAGTTATTTGGATCGTAGGCATTTTGTACACGGAAGTATACTTCTGCTTCCTTGACACCTTTTCTCGTCAACCAGACTGAAGTCCGAGTCGAATCTAGCTTAAAATCTTCCTCTTCTTTCAAGGTCTTAACAAATTCATCGCAGGAAAGAAACAGATTAGACTGAACCCGAGGAGAGCCTGATATAATCAGAGGCATCTGGGCACTATCCAAGAGAGCTGCATCAACCTCGTCTACTAAACAGAAATAGAACTTAGGCAAAAATTTCTTTGCTTGAGAGGTCGCTAAATTTTCTTCAAGGTAATCAAATCCCAGCGCACTATGTGTTGTATACACGATATCACTTTGATAAATTCGCTGCTTTTGCGCAACCTTCAACTTTTTAGCTGGATTTTCTGAAACACCAACTCCAACTGTCATCCCTAAGTAATGAAAAACAGGAGCCATTTGTTTAGCGTCACGTATCGCCAAATACTCATTGGCCGTAACCAAGATGGTGCTGTTTCCAGTCAAGGCATTTAAGTACAAGGGAAGAATTGCTGTTAGTGTTTTGCCCTCTCCCGTCCTCATCTCAGCAATCTGATTGTCTTGCATGACTAAGGCACCTAAGATTTGTACATCGTAAGGATAGAGCCCCAAGACACGCTTAGCCGCTTCACGAATAGTAGCATAGGCTTCTGGTAAAATTTCCTGCAGCCTTTCTCCCTTAGAAAGACGGCCTTTAAACCATTGAGTTTTGGACTGCAATTCTTCATCTGACATGGCTGCATAATCATCAGAAAGCTGATTAATCTTTTCTAAGATTTTTTTATAACGCCTTAGTTTAAAGGAATTAGCTAAATGTAATTTTTTAGGCTTCATTCTTTCTCATCCACTCTTCCGTTTTCTCCAAGTCTATTTTTTGAAGCAAAAAGGACTGATCCAACAAATAATCAATTTTGGTTAGCACCCGTGGCCTATTTTTCAGATGGGCATACTCTTTTACTCTAGCTGAATTGAAGCGTTCCAGCAGCAAATCTCTAAATAAAGGATAATTTACCCTATTTTGATAGCGAACAAGAACATGCTGATAATCCAATTCTGGCATGAAATCATCAGTCACTAAAGCATAGGCATTTTCAAATTGCTGTGAGTAAAGCAAGGCTGCGATATTTGAAATCGGCCCATAGCCAGCAAAAGCGACCTTTTCAAAAGAATATTCTCGAGACAGCTTTTCAATTGTTCCAAGTAAGATTTCGAAGAACTCTTTTTCCATATACAAAAGAGCGTCTTTATAGGAAGAATTGACTACCAACAAATTTGGAAAATGCTCCCGAACAATTTCTGGAATGTAACCCGTCCGATTAAAATCAGGCTCCGTAAAGCAAACGTAAATCGTCTCTTGATTGACGTCCTTATGCAACAATTTCGAAATCCAATAGCGATCGACAGTATAATCTGCCACACCTTCTTCAGCAATATAGATGCTTTCAAACAAGAAACGATGGCAACCTGAACTCACTAATTGAATTTTATAATGATGGGTATTGTTAGGAACACGAACGCTCATTGTCTCACCCTGCTTAATGATTTGATTAAAAATCTCCTCATCACGTGCATTCATAAATTCAATCTTCAAGTAGGTCGAATTTTCAGGAAGAGTCTCCAGATGGCTGCCAAAGATATATTTTTCTCCTCGCTTCAATTCAGGAAGCTGGCTCGTATTTCGTAAAGCCTGATAGTTTGCTTGCGAATGCCATTCATGAATGACTGTACCAGATGGCATGAATTGATTTTCATATAAAACATGCCCATCTGCTAGCAGCTTCACAGACGATCCATATAGATACTGTGATACACTTTGCATATCCCAATAAGCAAAATAGATTTCTTCCTTGTATCTCACGAATCAAACTTCCTTTCAAAACTATTCACTAATAAAGTTTTATATTGATTAAAGAACCATTCGACAATTCCTTGCGTATCATCATTGTGTCGTCCTGTCAATCCTTTACTAATGATATTAACGCGATAAGCTCGCTTCCCTAGCTCTTCTAGCATATCAGGGTAGGCCGTACCATCGTAGTCATCATGATACATATAAGACACAATAAATTTCGTCCTTGAAAAATCAGCCTCTTTGAATACTGTCCAGAAGTGCTCATTAAGTTGAGCTATTCCTTCCTCTGATAATTCTCCTGTTGTACGAAGCACCAAATCTAAAGAAGTAGGAAAACCTCCAGGACGAATCGTGGATTCATTCTCTGCAATATCGCCTAAATTTACTAAGGGCTTACCAACAATCACTGCATGAGGCTCTAACTTGGAAGCATAATACAGGGCTCCAAAGGTCCCCATTGATAGTCCGGATAAGGTCAACTGATCCCTTGTAAAGCCTAATTCATCTAAGCAGTGATGAATAACCTGAACAAGCTTTTGCTCTAGCTCTTCTGAGCCGAGATAGAAAGCACCACCCTCAGAACGCGGATCTCCAATCAACAAGAAAGGCGCTCCCAAATTGTTCATCATCCAGTATCCCTCAAATCCTTCAGCTGGACGATAACCAGAAAAATAAATATTGAGAGGTGGCTTCAAATCACCAGGATGGAAGTAGTAAATCAATTCCTCCCGATTTTTATCCACAACACGATTTCCACCAATCAACAAGTCCCCATAACCCAAATGAGACTGGCGATGGTGGAATGGTCCAATTTTCACAATTCCTTGCCCCTTTACTTGAACACTGACGCTTAGGTAATAAGAATCGCTGGTATCCAAAACGAGAGGCTTATCAAAAGATTCTTCATCATAAATCCATTCTTGCATGGGAGAATTGCCAACTGGATAACCCTTGATGACATAACGAATTGCGCAATCTTCAGAATTTCTGAACTCTGGCCATAAATCCAAAGGGGCGTCTGCGCTCAGAAAGATATTGTACTGATAGGTTGCTACAGTTTGGTAATCCTCACCATATTGGCCACACAGACGGAGATAGTTAGTTCCTTCATAGTTAATCTGACCTGAGAAGGAGGGATTGACAGCTAGATGATTAACACTGAGCTTGGTACCACTTTGCTTGGAAGAAAAGCCCCGTGAAAATAGATACAGCATCTGAGCTGGATCTTCAAAAGTAGACTGAACGGCCCTTTTGCGTAAAAGGAATCTTTCCAAAGTTTTTGTAGTGATCTGACAGCGCTCATGATAAAACAAGCGATAAACCTGAATTAAGCTATCCAATACTGTAATGTACTCAAAATGCTCAACAGTATCGACCAATACAACATCATAGGGCTTAGCAGCCTTCGGTTTCTTCCCATCCTTTTTTAAAATACCAATATCTTCGGGCAAGAGAGACATGATATCTTCTGGCTTAACAAATGTCCATGCGATATTACTAGGAATCTCATATTGGTGCTGCCAATTCTCATTGGCAATCTGTAGGACACTAATTCTGTTCATTTAGCTTTAATTCCTTTATCGTATTTTTCCACATTTCGACAATTTCTCCCCTTGTATACAGCTCAATCCTCTTAACCGAATGTACCAAAGACTGATTCCAGTGTTCCAAATCTGTGAGGTAATACAAGAGTGCCTCTCTCAGGTTAGAAATATCATTCATGATCCAACCATTTTCGCCATGCTTCACATAGGAAGAACTATACAAATTCACTTGAGGAATCCCTCCGCTGATACCTGCAATTTGAGTTCGGATATCTGCTGGGCTTCCCAAATCCAAGATGACGCGAACATACTTCAGAGCCTTCGCCAAATCGGTATCACTATGAATCACCACAGTATCAATTCGCTCTCTGAGGCTATCATCATCTTCTAAGCGTGGATCACCACTCTTAGCAGCCTTATCCTTGTCAACAAGGAGCAATTTTTCTGCATACTTTGTTGATGATAAAGATTCCTCAAGAAACTGTCGAATAGAAGCTTCTCGACCAAAATCCTGACTCTGCGTCCCAACCAATAAGTCAATCCACTCATGTTGCAACATCATATCAAACAAGGAAGTAAAGACATATTGAAGATGATGTTCTGGTAAAGTATCGAAATTGACATAGATAATCAACTCTTTTTTCCGCTGACTATGCCCAAGATTCAACTGTGTGTCATAAGGTGGTATCTCATAATAAGCAGGAAGTTGCTCTTCTTCTACTTCCCCTACTTGTTCTGCAATCTTCTCGATTTTATCCAAGCTATCTACCACAAAAAATGGGGTATCTTTTAAATCAGACAATAATTGTTCTGTATTCGTAATCGGATAGCGATTGCCAAAGAAGGACAGAACAACAAGATGATCCTTCTTAATCTGTTGGAAAAAATGATTATGCTGCACATCTGCTGAAACAATAATTGAATCATCCTTGGTTAAAACAGAAGCCAAATGCTGCTCTAGCTTTTCTTTAACAAGCTCTTCAATATTCTGATAGACATCCTTAGCAAATGTGCCCTGTGCCTCAGGATTGATAATGACCTGCTGGTTATCAGCTGTCAAAAATTCTCTGAATTGCCATATTCCTTGTGCATTCAGATAGTCCTGATAATATGGCTGATTATGCTCAAAATAGATAATACTGGAGACAAAGCCACGGTCATCAAAAACAAGCTGATAATCTATCTGATTATTTTCAAAATAGGTAATATCAAAAATATTACCTATTTGTGAAAAATTAATCTGAGCATGAGGTAGGTGATCAACGTGAACATCTACAATAAAAGGAGTATAAAAGATTTCTGCTCCCTGAGGCCATTTCAAATCATCCAAACGAATTTTTCGTGCAGGCACGTCTGTCAGACCTTGTATGCTATCAAATAGATTCCACATTTCATCTGATGAAAGTCTTTGTTGATAAAAGAAAGTCCGAATATGAGGTGAATAATTCAAAATCAGGACAGAGTTGGCTTCTCCTGATTGTTGAAACATCCGCAATAAATTTACGGCATCATCAAACATCATATTTTTTGGTTGCAGATAGAAAGGTAGGGCAGTAGAATACCATTTTCGATCTTGTTTATACCAAGAAGGTACAAAGTAAAACATATCCCTCTATTCTCCTTTTACTTCTAGTTCTTTATGATAATAAGTCCCGATTCTTAAGATTCGTATTTCTTCACGCAAGGGCAAGAGCATGCTAATCAAAATGACTAGTGTGCTTGGCAAGGTCAAAAAGAAACTTGGTAAAGGCAAGAAGAAATTAATAAAATAGGGCAGGCCGACATACATGATGAGATAGATAGCACCTATATTTGATTGCAAAGAAATATAGTGTTTTAACACTTTTAAGGTTTCTTTCCCAGGCTGAATATAGTCAAAATATTCTCCCTGACGCTGCAAGCGTTTCGCTGTCTCTTCCGGTTCCAAATTGATATAGGCAAACAAAATACCCAACAAGTAAATCGCAACTAGATAAACAAGGAGACCCAAGGGCTTTGTAAAGTCAAACAAATTCCCAAATTTTAGTGAAAATCCTTTCCCCGTCCAGTCTAGTAATAATTGGAACAACATCAAGACACTTGTTGCATACATAATGGGCATTCCACCAGAAGGAATGAACTTAATTGGCAAATAAGATTTATCATAGTAGCGACTGCTTAACATGATCCGATTGAGAGGCAGACGTATCTCGGCTTTCTCACACACAACAGCAACAAAGGTCAAGAGAAGATAGGCCAATAGAGCCACAACTAACATCATTCCTCCTCGGACAGAAGACAAGGATTTCCCAAGCAAGACTATTAATTGGTCAGCAAACTGGAGTAAAATCCCTGAAATGATAATAATGGTTGACCCTCCCACTCCTTTACGAGTATTAAGGCTTGACAACCAAATAATAATAAAACTGCCTGTCACAACTGTGAGTAAAACTGCTAGATTATAGAGCCAATCATCCACTAGAAGTAGAAAGCGACCATTTCCTCTATAAGCGGTGTACATAATGGCCAGTCCCTGCACAATCGCAAAGAACAAGGTTAAGATTTTTTGAAAGAAATCCGTTTTTTTAAGGGACCAAGATTGTATATTCCAGCTTTTCTTTAGGTTCATGACTTGCCATACGATCATCGTCGTAATCCAAGGTCCTAAGCCCAAAGAAAATACTGAAATCTGAGAAACATCAATTCCTGCCAGCAAATACAAAGCGGCCAAGGGATTGTCTTCCTTTATCCGAAAAGCTTCCATACTGCCATTGTAGCCCGGAAGCAAGATATGTCTTCCTAATATATAAATAGCTATAATGAACAGGGTAAAGAGGATTCTCTTTCTAAAAATATTCTGATGCTTCTTTTTCTTAAGACCAAAGTGCTCCATTTATTATCCTTTATTTGTATTTTGGACTTGCCCAGAGTCCTCTTTTCATACATAAACTTGTCTTTTAAGCCAAAGACTTAAGAAAGCAAGCCCATTCCATAGAATTATAGATAAGGAATCAACTTGCTTTCTCTATTTCGATTACAAAATGTGGGGCAGTTCGTCATTTAATTAAAATCTGATCGAATTTTTTCCACCATTTCCTGATAATTCTCATGTGAGAATACTTGCTCTGAAACCCCTTCTGTTTGAACATTATCAAAGGCATAAACAGGCTTACCAGACTCTTGAAACTCCCTAATTACAGTATCGAATTTCTGATCGTGATTGATATCAAGATAAATGTCGCTGCTCGCAAGTAAATCTCTCAAAGGATATGGCAAAATTGCAGGGTGCAAACGAACATTTTCATAAGCCATCAGTTTGAGTAACTTATCAGACATCTGTGTATAGGCAGCAATATGAAATAGACAGTTTGGTAATGCATTCACCAAATCTTCAATTCCCTCTAGCCTATCTGAGTTTGTCAAGGTTACACAGTGGAGAGCAAAGCCTTCATCCCTCTGTTTAATAGCTTTCTCGACATCAAATTCATCTGTCTCAATAATTGTAGACCAATCAAGAGAATTGTAAAACCACCATACTTCACGCAGACGCATGTTGGAAACAGTGTTCCATGGTTTTTGACCAGAAATATAATGCAAAACAGCAGGTAGTGGAGAAAGTGGAATTTCGAAAATCCAGTCATGCTTATCTAGCGCAGCTCCCATGTCAAAACCGATTTGAAAATTGTAAGTATCTTCCAAATCAAGTTTTTTGCCCTCAAACATCAAATTCAAGATAGACTGATCACCTTCAGTAAAATTGGCTAATTCTCTATCTGTCAACTCTACCAATTGCTGAGCCATGTTTTCTTCACGCCAACGCTTATTATTGATGAGCATCATTCCAGAATTAAAGCCAAAGCCTACTCCATATGTCGCGCGAGTCGTTGCTACATAATAATCCTCCAGATCTATCTCAAAAAGATGGTCCAGATTTCGTGTCACAACAATATCACAATCTAAATATAAAACTTTATCTGCTGCAACGTAATTCGGTATAAAATAGCGCCCATAAGCCATGTAGTTGATGTGAGCATAGGTTCCAGCTTCCCATTTTGATTTCACCTGATCGTCAATCTGATCATTAAACAATTTCACATCGTTCAACTGACTGCCAGCTGCTTCCACCTTCCGACGCGTATAATAGAACCATTCTTGAGGAATATCCTGATTGAAAACATAAATATCTAGATTTTTATGATGACAGCAAAGAGATTTTATGGTCGTTTCAATCTGTCTGATATACCCATAATCTCCCGAAACCACAATGGCTTTTTTCTTTTCCAAAACACTACTCCTTCTACGCTTATTCTATTCTCTAAAAAAATCGCTATTAAGTTTAATTATACCATAAATTCCGCCTTTATTCAAACACCTTCTTGAAAGCTAGACCTAACTTTTCTAGCCTTAAAATAGAGGTGAAAGCTAATCAGGCAAAAAGAAGAAAGTTTGCTATAAGCTCTTCTAGTATATCTATCCTTTTAAAATCAGACAGCCACTAGCTGCAATGTACTTAAATGTGTGCTCTCATGCTATCAAATCTTATAAAATTAGGGCATCCCAAAGAATTAGCAGGTATTTTATTGAGAAAAATGAGAGTGGGACAGAAATCGGTAATTCGTTAGAATTCGATTTCGTCGTTCCACCTCCGCACAGTTGAGTAGGGCTGTAAAAGCTGATGAAATCAGCGTAATAGA
>ERZ773056.342-NODE-342-length-24592-cov-9.026491_pt1 | contig 24592 bp, 25 predicted proteins | sample MGYA00580857_ERZ773056 | MGnify/ENA primary metagenome ERZ773056 (study PRJEB29015, sample SAMEA2737996) | human oral metagenome | biome: human oral; feature: human-associated habitat; material: dental | place: China | collected 2114 ... | reverse complement strand
TCTCATTCCCCCTTTGGAGGGGGGTAGGGGGAGGTTCTTGAATATCAATAAGTTACAGAGATTACGAAACTTAAATGAATAATATAAAAATTAATTTAATAAACTTAGAATCTACTGATTGTGTAATTTTTGACAATATTAAATTTAATAATTGTAGTTACTTACAATTGTTGATAGATGATATTGACATAAGATTGTTTGATGAATTTGATGATTTTTTGATCGTTTATTCAGAGTTATATGCAAGTGCTCAGAATAGTGGGAAGTTTTTAATTTTTACTTGTGCTTGCGGTGTAGCTGATGATGGAGGATGGGATTATGTCAATGTTACTCATAAAGAGAGCTCTATTGAATGGCGTTTTTTTCGAGAAAAGAGCTATTTTTTTGAGTTTTCAAAAGAGAATTATATAAAAGAAATATATGAAATTAAAAGTAAAAATATCATATTAATACCTGAACAAATTATTTATCCTGAAAGTTGATAATAAGGGGTCATGTATCAGATGTGTTGTTAAAATTTCAACAACTTGATAATCAATACAATACAAAAAGAACTGCCCCACTATTTTCCTTTATACCATAGAGATAAGCGTTTTTAAAGCCTATAAAAACACTCTAAATGAAGTGAGTTCGGTATAATAGAAATCGCCCACAGATTTTTCTTTATTGGTGTGTTTCTTACAGTTTGTGCCTTTGACTCTTTATGGGAGCTACAAGCTCTTAGTATGATAGGCACGAGCTGCAAACTCGCACCAGCGAGGGGGGATTGAAATATTTAGGAGGATTACTACAATTTAATGTAAACAATAGTGATGTTAAAAATATAAAAACTCGAAAAATTGATAGAGACAAAGTAAAATGCAAAACATAAATAAATTAAAAACATCTTATTCTCCGTGGAATTTTAATTTTTGTGATGAAATAGATGGTTTTAAAATAGAATATAAGAATATTATTGAATTTAGTCAGGGTTCTCCTTTGATAGGAAATTTATATGTAAACAATAAAGAATTGTTAAAAAATAAATTTTTTAGTAGTCCATATTTATATTTTGAAAGATATTTATACATTCCGATGTTTATAAAGCGTTTTTGTTTATCTGGTTTTATTATTACAAAAATAAATTTAGATACATTAGAAATTCATTATATTAGCAAAATAGAAAGTCTAATTTATATAGATTGTATGTATAGTAGTAAATTAATATACTATACAGATATAAATAAAGAGAAGAAAAAAGAGATTTTGTTATAAAGAAAACTAAAAGGAGATAAAGACTTTTGTAATTTCTTATACCAAGGGCAATACTATGACAAAGAAACCAAGCTGTGTTACAACCGCTTTAGGTACTACTCACCCGAAACAGGTTTATATATCTCTCAAGACCCCATAGGTCTTGCTGGCAACAACCCTAACTTCTATGCGTATGTGTTTGATAGCAATATACAAGTGGATGTCTTTGGGTTGGATATTCATCATCTTATACCTAATGCCGTTTTTAGAAATAATAGAAAATTATTTAAAAGTATAGAAGGATATATACAAAATGTTTCAAAAAAAGCACAAGATAAAACAAATCTATTGGATTTAGATAAACCTTTCCATGGGAATCATCCAAAATATAATGATTTTGTTGAAGAAGAGATAAATAATTTAAATAAAGGAGGATTAACATTAGAAAAGATAAAAACCTTACAAGATAATCTTAGAAATCATATTAAAAATGCTTTAGATAACTTTGAAAGGACAGGGATGAATCTAAATGATTACTTTAAGAATGGATTACATAAAATAGAATGTAAAAATTAGTTTATGAAATATTATAGAATACGTACAGATTGGGATTCTAAAACAACAGGAAGAAGAAATGGAGGATGCGCTGTTGAACAGAATAAAAATTCTTTCACAGATAAAAGAGTGGAGAAAAATTTTAAAGAATTTTTTATAGCCAATATAAAAAATATTGAGCGAACTCGTTGGGGAAGTTATGCTATCTATGAACCTCCTCAGGATTTTGATCTTACTTATTTTCCTAAAACGAAAAGTATCAAGGAATTGGATATTATGAATTATAGTGAACAACTATTTGAAATTCCATTTTTAATAAGTGAGAGAGCTTATAAAATTCTTGCTAAATATAGGCTTCCCATTCACAACAAGATACCTGCAAGAATAGCAACTTTTTCGCAAGACTATTTTTTAGTAGGCTTTCCTACTCTTTTGGCTAATATGTATGACTTTAAAAAATCTGTTTTTTGCAGATATGAAAAAGGTCCAAGAGTTATGTTTGAGAATGTAGATGATTATGAAAACGCTGAATATGATAGACATATGGCAGATCCTGTATCCATTTTTTTAAATATTAAGATGGAATATGATGTGATAGATACAAGGCACGGACTATTTCTTTCTCAACCACTTATAGAAGAATTACAAAAAGAAGCAATTACAGGATATGTTATAGAAAATGGGATATTGGAAAATTAGGTAATGTATCAGATGTGTTGTTAAAGTTTTTATTCAAAATACAAAAGAACCAAAGATTTATTTTTCCCTTTACCCACTTAGAGATAAGCATTTTAAAGCCTATAATGCGCTCTAAATAGTGCGAAGAAAATTATGAATTGTGAATTCTCAATTTTGAATTGGGAACAAGCTGCAAGCTTGCGATATCGATTTATTAGAAGGAATTGATTTGGAAATATAATGTTTGGAAATATTGGGGTACAAGCTGTAAGCTTGCGCCAGCGAGGGGAAGGACTTGACCTAGCTATTATGTATAAAGAATAAATGATATGGAACAATATAATAATTCATTGATAGAAGATATTTTTTTATCTGGATTTATAGAAACAGATGGAGAAATACCTATATTTAAACCTATGTTTTGGTGGTGTTTCCTCAAATTAGACAATGGAAAGATAATAGAAATATCCTCTAATGATGGCAATATTAAACTTGTAGAAATATCAAAGATAAGTTCTAGTTTTGATTTAGAAGAAGAGGATATTTTCTGCATAATGTCCTATTCCTCCGTAGAAAACTATGGAAGAATAATTAATATGAGGTATTTGTTTGACAAAGCAGGAAATATAATAACATTAAAGATAGAAACCTCTACTCATTGTATACAAATAAATGCCACAACATCATTTGACGGATTAGAAATTTTGGTAATGTAGATAACTTCAAATCACAGGAAAAGGTATTTTATACACTTGGAATACCAATGGTTCACTCCGGGTAATATTCCAGATGTGTTGTTAAGAACTCAACAAATTACTAGTCAAAACAATACAAAAAGAACTGCCCCACTATTTTCCTTTACCCACTATAGAGATAAGCGTTTTTAAAGTCCATAATGTGCTCTACATAGTGCGAAGGGAATTATGAATTGTGAATTGGGCACAAGCTACAAGCTTGTAATATCGATTTATTAGAAGGAATTGATTTGGAAATATAATGTTTGGAAATATTGGGGTACAAGCTGTAAGCTCGCACCAGCGGGGAGGCTTTGGACGATGATGTAAAGATAGTTTTCCATGATAAAAAGGGAAGGGTAACACTTATAAACGCAGATAAAGCCAATGATTGGAAAGAGCCAAGTAAAAAATATAGAAAAAATATGTGTTAATTATGAGTTCAATACAGTTTAATTATTTTGCAGACGAACAAGGAGAGCAAATTATAAGACAAGAACTTTTAAAGAAGTTCGGTTCTCTTTATGTAAGAGATTACTTTGGGAAGAAAGAAAGTATAATAAAAGAGATAGAAGAATTTCCTCCCGCTCCTTTTGAAATTTATTTAACTTATGAAAGTTTGGCTTCTCAAATAATCACCCTTTCAGGTAAATCGTCCATTTCTATTTATGATAGTCCTGTTATTGAATATTCTCCATCAGGAATAGACGATGATAAGTATTATAGTGGTCGCTTAGCCTATTTTGGGGCAAATGAGTTTCCAGAGTTTAAAAAAGAAGTGCAATCTTTATTCAGAAAACTCAAAAAAAAGTGTTGGAAAGATAAACAATGGAATGAGTGGGTATTTGAAACTATCGGAGATGAAGCAACGGTTTTTATACCCAATAGGATTGTTCATCTAAAAAGAGAATAATACCTTCTGCTCTAATTGGTGTGTGTTTTCGGTAATGCCTCAAATGGGTAATGTTTCAAATGTGTTGTTAAGAACTCAACAACTTGCTAATCACCATAATACAAAAGAACTACCCTACTATTTCCCTTTACCCACCATAGAGAAAAGCGTTTTTTAAGTTTATAATATGCTCTAAATAGTGCGAAGGGAATTGGCAAATCATGAATTTTGAATTGGGCACAAGCTGCAAGCTCGCACCAGCGGGGAGAACAAGTGTATTGAAAAAAATAGTTATGAATAAAAAGATCTTAAAAGAAGGGGAAGTATATGCAATACCTCTATCAGATGGTAATTATACGATAGCCCAGCTATATAATAAATATATTTTTGGGAAGAACAAATCCTTTGATACATTTACCTTTTTTAATTATAAATACAATTCATTACAAGAGATAATAGAAAAATGGTATCATTTAGATATGTCTTCCCCATTTGCAATAGCAACAATAAATTCAAAACCTTGGATATATGGATGGATTTTGTTAGGAGAAAAAAATATTGAAACAGATATTATATACAAAAATAATATTCTTAAGTTAGGTCATTACAATAATTACTCCACAGACCCTTATTCATTTTTAGATCCCTTTTTTGGATTATATCCTTGGGACTGTGACCCTGATGTAGATGAAGCTCCTGAAAAATCTTTTATAAAGCATTTATTACCTAATTATGAACCTTATGAAAAAATTAAATATTTAAAAGATTATTCAACAGAAGAACTGATTAATCTATTAGGAGAAGAACATATTCGAGTAAAAGAACGTTTGAAAAAAGAGTAAGGTTCCAGATGGGATATAATGTGATAATATATGTGATAAAATGGGATAAATATGAATGTAAAAAATGTAAGACTTATTAACAAGGAAGAAAGTGATGAAATAAATCGCTTATCTAACGAGGCTCTAAAATTATTAAACTTATCCGATGAATCAAATATCATTGATATCTTAAATAAAATGAATATATTTGTAGATAATTTCATAGAGAATAATAGTGATAATAGTTTAGAGGAAGACTATGCTTATAAATTAGGGTCTCTCTTCGGTAACTTAATAAATGCTAAATATCAATGGCAATGGTATTATATTGAGAATGAAAAAGATATTTTTTATGGTATAGTGTCTCAAAAGCAGAGAGCTTGCTGTATTTGCCATAATTATTTTTATGAAATACTTACCCAAAAACGTTCTAACAACTTTAAATTACTTTTTAATATGATTGAAAAAGAATATCCTAAAAATTGGTATTTTGTTCTTTTAAAATAGAAAGGGGTAATGTTTTAGCTGTGTTGTTAAGATTTCCCCTCGCTGGCACGAGTCACATCAGTGGGGGGAAGATCCTGCAAAAACGTACTACTTTTATAAACTAATACTAAAAAAATTAAGCGTAAAAAGACAAAAATAAAAGCTTTGGAAATAAATAGATTAGATTATTTAATTGATAAAATAACAGACTATTGGAATGAATATGTAACAGACAATATCGCTTTTTTGAAAAAAGAAGTGTTATTTATCTCAGAATTCTTCCATTTAATAAATTTTTCTATATTCCCAATATCAATAGAAGAAATTGAATATCAAATAGCTAATATTGAGAATGACAATCAAAAGTTTCTGAATAATTCAGTTACTTTGAATAAAAAAATCTCAAGTACTTTACTGGAATATAAGACTTTTAAAGAAATGTCAGAAGTAGAGAAAAAATTGTTTGATTTATTTATATGTTTCTTTGTGGGAGGGGTAGAAGATAGCGAGCTTATAATAGAATATGCTTCTTATGATTTATTTATTCTTGGAGTTCCAGAAGAAACTATAATTAAAAAATTATATCAACATTTTGGTGATATTATAGATTATCAAAAATGATAATAATATTTCAGACGTGATGTTAAAATCTCAATAGATTTACAATCAATAAAATACAAAGAAAACAAACCCTATTTCCTTTACTACCATATAGATAAACGTTTTAAAGGCTATAAAGCGCTATAAATAACATGTGTTTGGTACAATAGAAATCACCCACATAACTTCCCTTGTTGGTGTATTTCTTACAGTTTTTGCCTACTACTCAGTAGAGCCTTTGACTCTTTATGAGAGCTACAAGCTCTTTGTATGATAGGCACGAGCTGCAAGCTCGCGCCAGCGGAGGAGACCAATTTTTAATTTGCTCTTTTTCAAGGGCGAATTGCTCACATACTCCGCTCTCGCGGACTTTGCCCCTACACCTGCACATGCTAATTTTTCGCAAACCACTTCTGTTTGACTATAAAGAAACTATCACAACCGTCAATCGCTTTACTTAATACTTTCAGTTTGTCATAGCCCTTTATCCTAATAACATTATTCTCTGCTTTCCAAATTTGTAATAAATTCCTTAAATGAAGATGCAACTATAATAGCTTTGTCGGGATCATATCCAAAATCCTCATAATCTATATACTTCACCTCCCCACTTTGAATATCTATCCAAAAATCATTATCCCCATCATTAAAAGCAAAAGGAAAATGAAAATCAATAAACTCATCAAAATCTTGTGAATATCCCTCTCTTCTTGAAAGTGCCCTTGTTATACTCATACTGGATTCGCTTCCTATCTTGGGTATGTTATAGAATCCTCTAACCTCTATTGTTTTCTTGACTCCTCGTTCATTATAGCATAGATAAGGAGCTTTATTAAAATACCCTCCATTGCTTAACAAGTAAAAATCTATAAAATCCTCCTTATCAAGGAATGAATAAGGGATTTCTTCTTCTATATCTTCCAATAGAATCGGATAAGCGCTCCTTTCTATAGAAATCCCTTTACTTTGTAATAATTCTACTAAATTCATAATTTTAGGATTTAGCCCTTTAAGAATGAGCTATAAGCTCTTATTATAGTAGGCACGAGCTGCAAGCTCGCGCCAGCAGAGGGGAGACAAACAGGTTAAATGGTTACAAGGGCAAAGATACTACTTTTTTTCTGAGTTTTGAGCTTTAAGTTTTGAATTTTGAGTTAGTTGCTAATGTAAATCAATAGGTTAAAAATCGCTTTCTTAATTAGTTGATAAACAATAAATTATATCTAATTAGTTAAGACGCAATAAATTGCGTCTCTACGGAGGACTATGCTAGGTGAGGATTTATCTTAGCTAAGGTCTGGGTAGAGACGCAATAAATTGTTTATTAGAAAGTTAGCAAATTGTATTTATTTTTTCACTTCTACAATGCTATCATTGACAGCCTTATAGATACCACGAGGATATAGATTACCTCGCTTCATGGTAGGGAATTGGGTAAATTTGGCCATTTTCCCTTGGGGAAGGAAGAGCTTGAGATATACCCTTTGCATACGATAAGGGTTGCCTTTCTTTAGGAGGAAACCATCGGGGAGGTTTAGCGTATCCCCTACCATCTCTATGGGGTATTCTATCTTTTGGGCATTCTCTATGGCCTCATCGGTGTCTCCTCCTTGAGAAGTCGTTTTTATTAGTAAATAAGGGGCTTGCTGTTGGGTTGTACCTAAGCCTAAGAAGTGTACATTCCCACTTCGCCCTACTCCTTTGCTATCAACTAAGAGACTATAAGAGGAAGGGGTTATTGTTTTTTCGCGAATAAAAAGTGTATCGGAAGTCAAGGCTATAGGATGCTTTTCTTCTACTGCATTGTAAGAGATAAAACTCCTTGAAGCACTCGTTACCAAGGCAAATACCCCCAAGAAGCTCACCAAGGTAATCAGGATATTTCCTGCAAACCACCAGCGAGGTGTTTGGTAACCCTTGGCAGAAAACACCTTCATTATCAAAAGCGTAAAGATAGAGATAAAAAGCACTATCAAAAGAGTAGTAGATAGGTAAAACAACACCTGTTGCCAGCTTTTGGTTAGGACAAAATCTAAATAATCATGTAAGAGTACCAAGGAAGCACCACTGAAAATTCCTATTCCTAAAAGGGCAGAGAGCACCATCAAGAGCAAGATAAAGACGATAAAGATGAATATCATCACTAAGAAATAGCTTGCCCCCTTGAACATGATATGGAAAAACTGCCCCAGAATAGAGCGAGAGTGTCTTTGTGGCGTGGTATTGTCCGCCAATGGCATGGGACTACTCTCTTGCTGCTTACCCAGCTCGCTATCAGACTCGTTATCCTTTTTAAGACCGTACGCCAAGAACCCATAGAGGAGTACAAAAAGTAGTGCGCGTCCGTGGGTAGAGATAAGAGCCGCTATCATACAGCAGATAACCCCTATTCTCAGCCAAATAGATGGGATAGAAAAGTACTTAGCCAATCCGCCCAAGACCCCCATCAGCCACTTATCGGAAGTGCTTCTAAGCCACTGACGTTTTTGGGGTGCTTCTTCTTCGTCTTTGTGAGAGGAAAGCGTATCAATATTCACCTCTAACCCCTTCATTTCCAATTTTTCAGCAGTTGTTTTTGCAGGCGGAATCACCAGCCAAAGCACTACATAAAGGAGTATAGAGAAGGTAGAGAGCGACATGGCAGACCCGTTGAAAGTGAAGGACAAAATTCCGATATTCAAGAGGATCGGCAGCATATAGATGATTCTAAGGAGGGTTACATCTATCTGGAAATAGTAGCTTAGGCCAGAGAGTACTCCGCCTATACTCCCTTTGTTTATATCACGATAGAGTTTTCTGCTTCTTAGTGGGAGTACTGGAGCAGATTTTTCAAAAGTAAGTTCCTCATCGTCCTGTACATATTGTTCAGGCTTACCCATTACTTGTATTAAGTAATCTATATCAGAAGAAGTAACTACTTCCGTATTTTGCATACGTGCTTTGAGGAGTTCGGCCATACGCTGTTCTACATCGGTGAGAATTTCGTCTGTATCGGAGGACTGACCTAAGTATTGGCGCACCTTGGTAAGGTAAGCGGAGAGCTGGGAAGCGGCACCATTTTCTATGATGAAGGAAAAGCCGCCTAAACTGATGTTATGTGTTTTGTCCATGATTAAATAAGTTTGGTTATCATTGTTTGTAATTCGTTCCAGGAGGCAAGGGCTTCGTTAAGGAAAGAAAGCCCCTTGTCGGTAAGGGTGTAATACTTTCTCGGCGGCCCTTCGGTAGACTCACGCCAAGAATAGTTAAGTAAGGAGGCATTTTTCAGTCGGGTCATCAGCGGGTAGAGCGTTCCCTCTACCACGATCATATCCGCCTCCTTAAGCGCTTCCATGATGTCCGATGCGTAGGCTTCCTTCTTCTTATGAATGATAGAAAGAATACACATCTCCAAGACCCCTTTTCGCATCTGGGTTTTGATCTTCTCTAAATTAATTGTTTCCATAAACATCTGATTTGACCCTGCAAAATTACAAATAATTTCAGTACTATGCAAAACAAAGTAGCTTTTTTTAATTGTTAATTATTAATGGTTAATTGTTAATGATTGAAATTAACAATTGACAATTAACAATTAACAATTATAATTCGTATATTTGTGGTTTGAAAAAATAATTTTGATGCAGACTTTAGAACAGAGAATACAAGGGATAGCTGCCTTAGGTGCTATGCTTAGAGACTATTTCCTCTATGGAAAGGAAGCTCCTATATATGCCGAAGTGGAAGCTACTGTTGAAAAAGCGGAGCAGCAGAACGCATGGTTTGACAAGGAGAACTGCCTTTTTGCACTGAAACACTGGGCAGGTCTTTTGAAAGAAGATGGCTTACGGACGTGGCTTTCCCCTTATACTATAGCAGAAAAAACACCCAAACAAGTAGCTCTTGTCTTGGCTGGGAATATTCCTATGGTAGGCTTCCATGACCTACTCTGCGCTTTGCTCTCAGGGCATAAAGCCTTGGTGAAACTCTCCTCTAATGACAAAGTATTGCTCCCCTTTTTAGTTAAGAAACTTGAGGAAATAGCTCCTGAATTTCAGGGTAAAGTACAATTTACTGAAGAGAAACTCCATGATTTCGACGCTGTGATTGCCACAGGAAGTAATAATACCGCCCGCTATTTTGAGTATTACTTTGGGCAAAAGCCACATATCATTCGTCGCAATCGCAATTCGGTAGCGGTGCTTACAGGAGAAGAGACTCCAGAGGAGTTGTTCCTATTAGGAGAAGACATCTTTAGGTATTTTGGATTGGGCTGTCGGAGTATTTCTAAGCTATTTGTCCCTGAAGACTATGATTTTGTTGCTTTTTTTGAGGCCATCTATCCTTATCATACCCTTTTAGACCATCAGAAATACGTCAATAACTACGATTATAACAAGGCGGTATACCTTATGAGTCTGTTTCAACTCTTAGAAAACGGGTTTTTACTCCTAAAGGAAGATGAGAAATACGCCTCCCCTATCGCCACGCTTTTCTATGAACGTTATAAAAATATACCCAGTCTCTTACAACGTTTGGAAACGGATAAAGAACAGATCCAGTGTATAGTAGGGGGATCAGCTATTCCCCAGGCCGTTGGATTCGGACAGAGTCAAGTGCCGTCACTTGCCGATTATGCCGATGGAGTGGATACCATAGCTTTCTTAAATAGTATTAATTAATTTGGTTGGCATATTTTTTAGTCCTAATTTTGCCGCCTACCTATATATAGAAAAAAGATATGAAAAAACATAATTTTAGTGCAGGTCCCTCTATTCTCCCTACAGAGGTATTTGAGAAAGCCTCCCAAGCAGTTATAGAGTTGGAAAACACAGGGCTTTCCATCTTGGAGATGTCCCACCGCAGCAAAGAGTTTGTTGCTATCATGGAGCGCGCCAGAGCTTTGGCCTTGGAATTGGCAGGTCTTACAGGTAAGGGCTACCAAGCCTTATTCCTACAAGGCGGTGCAAGTTTGCACTTCTATGCCTCTGCTCTGAACCTATTGGAACGCAAGGGCGCTTATATAGACACCGGTACTTGGGCACACAAGGCCGAGGTAGAAGCCCAGTTTGTAGGTGCTACTGAGGTAATAGCTTCTTCCAAAGAAAATGGCTATCGCAATATACCTAAAGAATATGTCCTCCCCAAGGATGCCAATTACCTACATATCACCACTAACAACACCATCTATGGTACGGAGTACTTTGAGTACCCCAAGGTATCAGTTCCCTTGGTAGCTGATATGAGTTCAGATATTTTTTCTAAGGAAATGCCTTTTGAGGACTTTGGCCTTATCTATGCAGGAGCGCAGAAAAACATAGGCGCCGTAGGTACTACCTTGATTATCGTACGTGAGGATATATTAGGCAAGGTAAGCCATAAGATTCCTACCCACCTGGACTATCAGGTACATATCAAGAACGAGAGTATGACCAATACACCTCCTACCTTTGCTGTATACACCTGTCTGCTTACCATGGAATGGCTTAAAAAGCAAGGCGGTGTTGCAGCTATAGAAGTTAAGAATAAGGAAAAGGCACGTCTGCTCTATGAAGAAGTTGATCGTAATCCCCTATTCAAAGGCTATGCCGATGTAAAAGACCGTTCGCGTATGAATGTCGTCTTTAATTTGGTAGATGAATCCCTTAGTGATCGCTTCAATGCCCTATGGACAGAAGCTGGTATTAGCGGCATCAAGGGTCATAGAATTGTAGGAGGGTATCGTGCCTCTATCTATAATGCACTCCCTATAGAAAGTGTACAATTGCTTATAGAGGTGATGCAACATTTTGAAAAAACAGTGTAAATACCTATTTATGAAGATATTAGCCAACGATGGCCTTAGCGAAAAAGCTATAAAAACCCTTGAAGGAGCAGGTTTTGAAGTACTCACCACTAAGGTTGCTCAAAACCAATTAGCGCCTTTCATCAATGAAGAGCAGATAGACATTCTATTGGTACGCTCAGCCACCCAAGCCAAGAGAGACCTTATAGATGCTTGTCCAGCCCTAAAGCTCATCGGTCGTGGAGGGGTAGGCATGGACAATATAGATGTCGTCTATGCCCAAGAGAAAGGCATTAAGGTTATCAATACCCCCAATGCCTCCTCCCATTCGGTAGCGGAGCTTACTTTTGCCCATCTCTTTTCAGGAGTTCGTTTTCTCTATGACGCCAACCGCAACATGCCACTGGAAGGAGACACCCACTTCAATGAACTTAAAAAAGACTATGCCAATGGGCATGAACTCAGGGGAAAGACCCTAGGTATCATAGGATTGGGACGTATAGGGAGGGCGGTAGCTACCATCGCCTTAGGGCTAGGTATGAAGGTCATCGCTTATGATCCTGAGCAACAAGAAGCCACCATTACACTTTCCTTCTTTGACGGGCGTAGTCTTGACTTTGTGATCAAGACTATTAGTAAGAAAGAAGTTCTTGAAGAAGCCGATTTTATCACCTTACACATTCCTGCACAAAAGGAAGCTGTCATAGGAGAGAAAGAGTTTCAACAGATGAAAGATGGTGTAGGCATCGTCAATGTAGCGCGTGGAGGCGTAATAGACGAAGAAGCTCTACTACATGCTTTGGAACATGAGAAGGTCGCCTTTGCGGGCTTAGATGTATTTGAGGGAGAGCCTACGCCCTCTATCCGTATTCTTATGCACCCGCGAGTATCCCTCTCCCCGCATATAGGAGCCGCCACTCTTGAGGCACAAGAGCGGGTAGGTGATGAACTGGCGGAACAGATAATAAAAATGATGAGTGAAAAGTGAAAATTTAATGACTATTAAGTGTTAATACTATTTTAACGGTTTCTATAAGTACCTTGATATCAAGCCTTATAGAATACCGTTTTATATAGTATAAATCATACTCCAATTTCTTAAGATTATCCTCTGGAGTAGCCTTTGGAAGGTGTATCTGAGCCCAGCCTGAGACCCCTGGTTTTATCATATGTCTTAATCCAAAGAAAGGCATTTGTTCTGAATATTTTTCCACATAAGCAGGAATTTCAGGACGAGGCCCTATCACACTCATATCTCCCTTTAGTATATTATATAATTGTGGTAACTCATCTATCTTGGTAAAACGTAAAATCTTACCTATAGGTGTAATTCTTGTATCATTGGCCACTGTAAATCCTCCTTGATTAATGACCATTGTCCTTATTTTATATATTTTAAAAGGTTTTCCTTCTCTTCCTACTCTTACTTGATGAAAGAAAGCTCCCCCTTTAGAGGTAAATATGGTCAATAACACTCCTAACAATATTAAAGGAAGAGCAAAAGGTGTAAGGCACAATACAAAAAACAGGTCAAATATTCTCTTGAATAGCTTATAACGCCTTCTAAGACGAATAGAGAAAATATTATCCCCTAAATATTTTTGTGTTTCAAGACGAACAATAGGAATACGCTTATTGATAACTTCATAAAATTCTTCTGCCTCATAGATCATAACTCCTTGTGTTCTAAGAGCTATAAGTTCCCTGATTATACTCTCTTCATATTCCTTTGCTGTAGAGGTCTCTATAACGATTATTTTGATATTGAGCTTATTGATAACCTCTGTAATACTTCTTTTGTTCTTAGTTGTATCATACTTAATTGCTCTATACATTTTAGGCATTTTAGACCCCTGTAAGAGTTTATCTAAGATTCCTCCTACATTTACAAACAAACAAGGGGTACGCCTACTTGTAAGAATTTGATTTATAACTCCCATAATATTATTTTACTTATAATCATTAACTGAAAAATGATATTCTATAATACATTTATCATTCAATCGCAAAGGTAAAAAATAACTTAGAAATTTAAAAATTTTTTTGGAAAAATATTTTATTTAGCTAAACACATGAATATCAGATAATTAAAATATAGGGGGAAAATTTTTAGCAAAAAAATTTTCTCTATCAAAAATAAAATTCGTAATTTCGTGCCGTTTTTCAGAACATAAAATATTTTACAATGAATAAATACGATGTTATAGTGTTAGGTAGCGGTCCTGGAGGATACGTAACCGCTATTAGAGCCTCACAATTGGGTTTCAAAACTGCTGTTATTGAGAAAGAAAACCTAGGAGGGGTGTGCCTTAACTGGGGTTGTATCCCTACCAAAGCCCTGCTGAAGTCTGCTCAGGTGTTTGAATACCTAAAGCATGCTGAAAGCTACGGAATAAAAGTGAGTGACAAAGGATTTGATAAGGATTTTTCTGCTATAGTAAAGCGTAGCCGCGATGTAGCTGGTACCATGAGCAAAGGGGTGCAATTCCTTATGAAAAAGAATAAAATAGATGTAATCAATGGCTATGGTACCCTAAAACCAGGTAAGAAAGTAGAAGTGAAAGATAAAGATGGTAAAGTAACTGAATACAGTGCTGACCACATCATTATCGCCACTGGTGCACGCTCACGCGAATTGCCTGCTCTTCCACAAGATGGTAAGAAAATCATTGGCTATCGCCAAGCCCTCACTCTTGCTGAACAGCCTAAGAAAATGATTATTGTAGGTAGTGGTGCTATAGGCATTGAGTTTGCTTACTTCTACCACTCTATGGGTACTGAAGTTACTGTAGTTGAGTTCATGCCAAATATAGTGCCTGTAGAGGATGAGGAAATCTCTAAACAACTTGAAAAGAGCTTCAAGAAGCTTGGTATCAATGTAATGACTTCTTCTGAAGTAACTAAGGTAGATACCTCTGGCAAAGGAGTGAAAGCCTATGTGAAAACAGCCAAAGGAGAAGAAGTGCTTGAAGCAGATATCTTACTCTCTGCCGTAGGTATCAAGACTAACATAGAAAACATAGGCTTGGAAGCGGTAGGTATCAAGACCGAACGTGATAAAATCCAAGTAAATGAGTTCTACCAAACCAATGTACCTGGCTACTATGCTATCGGAGACGTGGTACCTGGACAGGCTTTGGCACACGTAGCTTCTGCAGAAGGAATCCTCTGCGTAGAGAAAATCAAAGGCTTGCATGTAGAACCTATCAACTATGGCAATATCCCAGGATGTACTTACTGTACTCCAGAGATTGCCTCTGTTGGGCTTACAGAAAAACAAGCTAAAGAGAAAGGTTATGAAATCAAAGTTGGTAAGTTCCCATTCACTGCCTCTGGTAAGGCCAATGCAGCAGGAACTACTGACGGATTTATCAAAGTCATCTTTGATGCTAAATATGGCGAATGGCTTGGTTGCCACATGATCGGTGCTGGTGTTACCGATATGATCGCTGAGGCTGTGGTAGCTCGTAAATTGGAAACTACAGCTCATGAAATCCTCAAAGCAGTACACCCTCACCCAACTATGAGCGAAGGGGTAAAAGAAGCTGTAGCAGCTGCTTATGGAGAGGCTATTGATATTTAATATTTTTATGGTTTAAAATTTATTCATAATGGTAGGAGCGAACACTATTCTATTCGCTCCTACTCTTTTATAGTGAAGAGTGATTAACAATTAAAATTAAAGAGATGGAATTATTAGATGGAAAAAAGACGGCTGCTTTGGTGCAAGAGGCTATAGCTGAAGAGGTTCGCCAGATCGTAACCAAAGATCATAGACCCCCGCACTTAGTGGCTATTTTGGTAGGTAATAATGGAGCAAGTATGACCTATGTCAATAACAAAGTTACAGCCTGTGAGCGTGTAGGCTTTGCCTCCTCAGTGGTAAATCTGCCTGAAGATATATCGCAAGAGGTGCTGCTGGAAGAAATAGAAAAACTCAACAAAGACAAGTCCATAGATGGCTTTATCGTACAACTGCCTCTGCCTAAGCATATCAACGAGCAAGAAGTGCTATTGACTGTAAATCCAGACAAAGATGCTGATGGCTTCCACCCTACCAACTTTGGACGTATGGCTTTAGGTTTAGATGCCTTTATCCCTGCTACTCCTTATGGTATTTTGGAACTGCTCACTCAATACAAAATCCCCACTGATGGAAAACATGTAGTGGTCATTGGTCGTTCAGACATCGTAGGGCGTCCCATTAGTATCCTCCTTTCTCAAAAGCCATGGAATGCGACAGTTACCCTTACTCATAGCCGTACCCAAAACCTCTCAAAACTCACCCAAGAAGCCGATATTATCATCGCTGCTTTGGGGATTCCCAACTTCCTAAAGGCAGAAATGGTTAAGGAAGGCGCTGTAATTATAGATGTAGGTATTACCCGCGTTGCTGATACTTCGGCTAAGAAAGGATTCCGTATCGTAGGTGATGTAGATTTTGAACAAGTAAAACAGAAAGCCAGCTATATCACCCCTGTACCAGGAGGTGTGGGGCCAATGACCATTGCGATGCTGATGAAAAACACTCTAAATGCCTATAAAAGAACTCATAAAATAGGATAAAGCATGACGAAAATCCGTATTACAAAGAAGTTCGAATTCGAAGCAGGGCATGCCCTCTATGGGTATGATGGCAAGTGCAAGAATATACATGGGCATAGTTATAAGCTATGGGTAACCGTCATCGGGAGTCCTATAGAAGATGCCTCACATGTGAAAAATGGCATGGTGATAGACTTTGGAGATATCAAAGAAATTGTCAATGAATACATAGTCAAAGAAGCCGATCACACCATTTTCTTCAATGGAAATAGTCCTCACAAGGCCTTGGCTGAGAAGCTCCAAGCGGAGGGACACAGAGTAGTACTACTCCCCTACCAGCCTACCAGTGAGATGCTTATTGTAGATTTTGCACACCGCCTACAGAAACACCTACCCGCACATATCACCCTATATAGCCTCCACTTACAGGAAACTGAAAGCTCCTATGCTGAGTGGTATGCCTCTGATAATCTTTAACTTACTAAACTAATTATGTTATTAGCCGTTAATATAGGTAATTCTAATATTCGTTTTGCAGTGGTAGAAGGCCAAGAGGTACACCTGTCCTGGACAATTGCCACCAAGCCCTATCGTACCGCTGGAGAGTTCTATATGAGTTTCCAAACCTATAAGGAACAGTATAAAAATGCTTTTGGAAAAATCAGCAAGATTGTGGTTGGTTCAGTCGTACCCCAACAGACACAAGTCATCGCGAAGATGCTCCAAAAGACTTTCTCTATAAAACCCTTTATCGTCAATCGTGATACCCCCAGTGAGGTCACCCATCATTCGAATCAAATGGGTACTGACCTGTATGCCAATGCGGTAGCGGCACATTATCTCTACCCTGGGCAAAAGAAGATCATTATAGACTTTGGTACCGCCCTGACTCTTACAGGAGTTGCAGAAACAGGAGAGATGCTGGGGGTTATCATAGCTCCAGGGGTAGTAACCTCTCTACAATCGTTGGTCAACAATACTGCTCAACTTCCTTATGTAGAACTTAATGAACCCAAATCTGTCTTGGGCATGGATACCGAGACCTGTATGCAGAGTGGAATCATCTATGGCTATACCGCTATGGTTGAGGGACTTATAGAACGTATCAAGCAGACCTACCAGAGCGACTTTTTAGTCATCTCTACCGGAGGGGTAGGACATGTGTTCAGCAAGCTCACAAAGAAGATCCAAGTAGACGATAAGTATCATACCATCAAAGGCTTAGCTTTGTTGTATGATCTACACAGGAAATAACATTTCTCTCCCTAACCCCTCTGCGAAGGAGGGGGCTATTGGGATGAATTGCTCTCTGGGGGCAAATTGTCGTTTGCCCCTATAGTAGAATGGAAATAATCCCAAACCTTTTGGGCTCTTGACTGGCCTATAGCTGCGATGATTTCCTCTTTGGAAGCCTCCTTGAGGCGCTTTACCGATTTGAATTGCTTGAGTAGGGTCTCTTGGGTTTGCTTACCAACGCCAGAGATTTGCTCCAACTCCGAATGAATGGCACTAGCGCTGCGCTTCTGCCTATGAAAAGTAATTCCGAAACGGTGTGCCTCATTGCGTAGGTGCTGGATCACCTTGAGCGTTTCCGACTTCTTATCCAAATACAAAGGAATAGAGTCCCCAGGGTAGAAGATTTCCTCCAAACGCTTGGCTATACCCACTATAGCTATTTTTCCACGTAATCCTAAGAGTTCCAAAGACTTGAGGGCAGCTCCTAATTGGCCTTTTCCTCCGTCTATGATAATGAGTTGAGGTAGCGGTTCCTCCTCGTCCAAAAGACGTCGATAACGACGATAAACCACCTCCTCCATAGAGGCAAAGTCATTGGGGCCTTCCACTGTTTTTATATTGAAATGGCGGTAATCCTTTTTGCTAGGCTTGGCATTTTTGAACACCACACAAGCCGCCACAGGATTGGTACCCTGAATATTGGAGTTATCAAAACACTCAATATGAGCAGGAGGCTCTGAAAGATGCAAATCACGCTGCATTTGGGTCAGTAGGCGGTTGGTATGTCGTTCTGGGTCTGTGATTTTCACCTGCTTGAATTTCTCTTGACGATATGCCTGTGCATTGCGCTCGGAGAGTTGCAGAAGCTGAAACTTCTCCCCTGCTTTGGGCACTGTAAGTTGCTCGGAAAACTCCATACTCAGAGGGAAAGGCACAATCAGCTCTTTAGAATTGGATTTGAAGCGTTCCCTGAGTTCCACTATACCCAATTCGAGTAGTTCTTGATCGGTTTCCTCTAATTTTTTCTTCACTTCCAAGGTATGTCCCCGTACAATCGCCCCATGAGCCACCTGTAGGAAGTTGATATACGCATATTCCTCATCTGAAACGATAGAAAACACATCTACATTATGAATTTTAGCGCTTACAATGGTAGATTTAGCCTGATAGTTCTCTAAGCTCTCCAACTTGAGCTTGATCTCTTGTGCCTCCTCAAAACGCAAAGCAGCCGCATGTTCGCTCATCTCTTTTTTGAAATAAGCAATAACCTCCTTTAGGTTTCCCTTGAGTATCTCTTTGATTTGCTGTATATTATGATTATATTCCTCCTCAGTCTGCAAGCCCTCACAAGGCCCTTTACAGTTTTTAATATGGTATTCGAGGCACACCTTGTACTTTCCTTTGTCTATATTCTCTTGAGAAAGGTCTAACCTACAGTTGCGCAAGGGGTAGAGATCCTTGATAAGGTCTAAGAGCGTACGTACCACCTTAATATTAGTATAAGGCCCAAAGTAAGTACTTCCGTCCTTTTCTACCTTTCGGGTAAAGAACACCCGAGGAAAGCGCTCGTTGGAGATACAGATCCACGGATAACTCTTTCCGTCCTTTAGTAGGATATTATAACGCGGTTGGTACTTCTTTATCAGGTTATTCTCCAGTAGCAAGGCATCGTTTTCGGTAGCTACCACTATATGTTCTATACGAACAATCTTGCTGACCAATACCCGTGTTTTAGGAGAGTCATGCTCCTTGTTGAAGTAAGAAGAGACCCTTTTTTTAAGGTTTTTCGCCTTACCTACATAGATAATTGTATCAGAGCTATCAAAGAATTGATACACCCCAGGGCTATCAGGGAGGGTTTGTAATTGAAGAGAAAGCATTTTATTAATGATTAATGACTAATGATTAATGACCGATGGTTAGTCTTTGTCTTTAATCATTTGCATTATTTAAGAATTTATTGATCAAAGGGGCTATTTCATGGGCTTTATTGACTATCATAGAGTGGCCACCTCCTGTTATACAAAAAGTATCTTTTACATTTTTATATGGGAGAATGCGATCTTTGTCACCATGAATGTGGAGTATGTGCGTATAAATTTCTGTATTCTTCCATGTTAGAATCGCATTTATTGCCCATTTGAGAAAAGTCGTAGGTGTTTTTCTAAATATCTCTTTCAAAAGCGCTTTTTCATGAGCTGAAGTAGCCCCAAAAAGCCAATAAGTAAACCCATTGGTACGCTTGATAAGTGTATAAGGAAGAATTTTCTGTAGTTTCAGCTTTGCTGAAAAGCGATAGAACCAAGGGAGTTCCTTTCGCTCTTTAGCAGAAGAAATCAGTATGACTTTCTTAACTGGAATTTGTTTAGCTATTTCCATAGCCACCATTCCTCCGAATGACAATCCTACCAAAATAGGATGAGGGGTCGTTATTTTCTGTGTCATTCTTTTGGCATAGGCAGGGAGTGTTTCCTTAGGCAAAGGAGACAACCACTCCATATATTCTACCTCTACACCCTCAAAGTCAAGATATTGGAATACAGTTCCATCGGCACCTAAGCCACTAAGTAAATAACATTTGTCGGTCATGATTGTCTTTTATTAGGACAAAGGTATAAATTATTTTTTACATACCAAAAAATTATTTATCAACGTTACTTTACCGATAGATATAGTCAATCATATTTAGAATGCAAATAAAATACGAATAAATAAGGCAAGGGATTCATTCCTAATTCACTCTTTTTCAAGGGCTAATTGCCATTAGCCCCTACAACTGCTCATGCTAATTTTTCGCAAACCATTTCTGTTTGACCATAAATCACAACATTAATTTTTTTCAAATAATTTGGTGTTATCAGAAAGATATTTTTTGTAATTTTGTGGCGGAAAAAATGACTCAAAAAACGACCATGAATCACACCTATTTTATTACAGGTATCTCTACCGAAGTAGGCAAAACCATCACCTCGGCTATAGTAGTGGAGGCACTTGAGGCTGATTATTGGAAACCCATACAATCGGGAGATAAGCATGCTTCAGATACCATGAAGGTACAATCACTAATTTCTAATTCAAGAACTCGTTTTTTCCCTTCTAGCTATGCTTTTGATTACCCTGCCAGTCCACATCTGTCAGCACAAATGGAGGGTGTTACTATAGAAAAGGATAAGATTATACGTCCTGTAACCGATCGTCCCTTGGTAATAGAGGCCGCAGGAGGGCTTTTTGTACCCCTGAATGATCATGATATCATGATGGATCTGATCCTTCCTACCGATAGGGTGATCTTAGTCTCACGCCACTACTTAGGCAGTATCAATCATACGATGCTTTCCATAGAGGCCCTACAACACCGAGGACTCTCTATCTATGGGATTATCTTTAGCGGAGCAGAAAACCCTGCTACCGAATCTTGGATCGCAGCCTACTCTAAAGTACCTATCTTAGGCCGTATAGAGGAAGAACCTTTCTTTGATAAGGAAGTGATAAAGAAATATACGAAGATAATGACGAATGACGAGTGACTAATGACGAATGATGAGTGATGAGTGACTAATAATTGTAAATAATGTTATTTATCACTAAATAAATAATAATATCTATGTATTTGCACAATTTTTGTGGCTTCATTTTCTTTGACTACAACAAACAACACTAAACCATGAAAAAAAAGACATCTGTATTAAGGTTTGCTGCCTTATCTATGGCTTTGATTACCTCTATGTTACTCTATGCCAAGATGAAACATATTCCTTTTCCTCCTCCTGGGGGGGAAGTCTCATCTAATAATGCAGAGGGAGAGATTCCTATGGTATATGAGAACCTCTACAATGCTAAGGCCTTGACCCCTTTCTTTGAGAAACTCAAAGCCTTGGACACCTTAAAGGATAGGAAACTCAACATCGTGCATATAGGAGACTCTCATATACAAGGTGATGCCATGACCAGCCAAATACGCCAACGCTTCCAATCCCAATTTGGCAATGCTGGTTTGGGTTTTGTCTTTCCTTATTCGCTGATACACACCAATGGAGAGCGCTATGTACGCTTTTCCTCCAATATCACTTGGGATAGTCAAAAGAATACCAGCCGAGACGATATAGGTGCTATTGGTATTGCAGGATACTCGCTGCTTACCAATAATAAAAATTTTGTGATAGAACTCAATATAAAAAACAAAGATTATTCATTCAACACCCTACGTATACTCACCCCTAATAATCAACATTTATTCGATTTAGCTATCAGCAAAACAGGCATTCCCCTCAGGCCAGCTCCTGCTGTTAGGCGAACTGCTTATAAAAACCTCTTTCACAAAGTACAGAAAGGTGAGACACTCTATGCTTTGTCTAAAAAATACAAAACCACAGAGCGTAAGATACAACAAGCCAATAATCTCAAAGGCAATACCATACGAGAGGGAGCGATGCTAAAAATCCCTACCGAAGAGCGTGTAGTCTCTACAGCTGCTTCTGTGGGAAGTTCAGTGGCTATGAATAATTTTGAACCTCTGCCAGGTGATAATATCTCCTCTCTGGGCTATACCTATAACAACCTAAACGGACTGGATCAAATCTATCTTACGCCCAATAGCGAACAATCTAACTTTGCCCTCAATGGCATAGTACTTGAGAATGATCAAAATGGAATCATATACCATGCCATTGGAGTCAATGGAGCTCGCTTTTCGGACTATAACAAGTGTAGCCTCTTCTTTGACCAAATACAAGCCCTACAGCCCGACCTTATCATTGTTTCCTTAGGTACTAATGAGGCTTTTGGGAGGTTATCGGCGGAGAATTACGACAAACAAGTGGAGAATTTCATCGCACAGATTCGTGAGCACTATGGCAATTGTCCTATACTGCTAACCTCTCCCCCTCCTTCCTTATTCAAAAAGAAGCTCCCCAACCCCTATTGCGAGCAATATACTCATGTGCTTATAGACAATTCTGTAAAGAAAAACTATGGTGTCTTTGACATGTACAATGTATTGGGCGGTAGTGAAGGTATGTCCAAACTCATAGCCGAAAATCTTATCTCTCATGATAGAGTACACTATACTCATTCAGGTTATGAAGAACAAGGGGGCAGGCTCTATAACGCTCTTATGAGCAACTATTTACAATATAAAAATCAGCAAAAATAATCTATTCTTTTGAAAATAAACGATTGGCAACAGTGGCTTTCTGACCACTGTAGTGTGGAACAGCTCAAGAGTTGGTTTGCCTACAATGCTGAGGCACCCTTACTCTTTAACAGTAGTCTTTTTTTAGGACTTTTTCTTGTATTTTACTTTGTATATATTCTCACTCGCAAGCATACCTACTTCCGTACGGTATATGTAGTGCTATTTTCCCTCTTCTTTTATTATAAGGCAGGAGGGAATTACTTTGTACTACTGCTACTCTCCTCAGGAATTAATTACTTTCTTGCCCTACAGATCCATAAGAACTGGGGTAGCAAGCGATTGCAACGCTTTTTTTTAGCGCTGAGTTGTATAATTAACTTGGGTATTTTAGGCTATTACAAGTATACTAACTTTCTAATAGACAGCCTAAACCAACTTTTCCATAGTCATTTTGCCCTTCAAGATATCATCTTGCCTATAGGTATCTCCTTCTATACCTTTCAAACGATGAGCTATACTATAGACATCTATAGGCGGGAGATCGCCCCTGCCAGATCGTTTTTGGATTTCACTTTCTTTGTGAGCTTTTTCCCTCAATTAGTAGCAGGGCCTATTGTGCGAGCAAAGGATTTTATCCCACAGATATATAAGAAAGTCAGCCTCACCAAAGAGGAAACCGCTCAAGCCTTATTCCTTATTATAGGTGGCCTACTGAAGAAAGCTGTTATCTCGGATTACATCTCCATCAACTTTGTAGATAGGGTCTTTGATGCTCCTAGTAGCTATACTTCTTTTGAGAACCTTTTGGCAGTATATGGGTATGCCTTACAGATATATTGTGATTTCTCAGGGTATTCAGATATAGCCATAGGGTTGGCGCTACTTATGGGCTTCACACTACCTGAGAACTTCCGTACCCCTTATCAGTCAAGAAATATCACCGAGTTCTGGCATCGCTGGCATATATCACTATCCACTTGGCTAAAAGACTACTTATATATCCCCTTGGGAGGCAATCGTCAGGGGTCTTTTTGGGGCTATTTCTTTCCTACCTTATTTTTTATAGCTACCCTATCTTGGGCATTTATGCAAGGAGGAGAAAGTCTTGTCCCCCTATTTATTACCTTGGGAGTGATTATCCTCTTTGAGGTATCCATACTACTATCCCCAGACAAGGCAAAGGCGCTCAGAAGTCATTTTAACCAACTAACTACTATGCTATTAGGAGGGCTTTGGCACGGAGCCAATCTCCGATTTATCATATGGGGAGCCCTGCATGGTTTGGCCTTGTCTTTTCACAAGTCTTTCAAAGAGATTTTCCCTGACAAAACCCCTACTAAGCGTTCCTTCCTCAGAGGTATTGTTGCTCTTATCTCTGTTGTGGTAACCTTCCACTTTGTTGCCTTTTGTTGGATTTTCTTCCGATCAAGGGATTTTTCTACGGCAATGACTCTTATAGGGAATATAGGCCAACTTAGTTATGATCCACACCAGTGGTGGGTAATTATAGAAGGTTATCAGAATGTCATGATTCTATTGGTCATAGGCTTTATTTGGCACTTTTTCCCCTATAAATGGAATGAAGCCCTCAAGCTATTTTTCCAAAGAATCCCTCTGGTGGGCAAAGCTATTATCGTGGCGGCTGTCTTTTGGTTGGTCTATGCCACTGCTACCGCAGGGCCACAGCCTTTCATTTATTTCCAGTTTTAACGATTAGTTTTTCAAACCACAAAACACTGAAAATCAATACAAAAGAAAAAAGTTGAGAAAAAACACAAAAAAATTTCATCAAAAGGCTTGCAGGTTCAAAAAAAAGTTGTACCTTTGCACTCGCAATTGAGAAACATATTTACAGACTCAATGGTCCGTTCGTCTAGGGGTTAGGACGCAAGGTTTTCATCCTTGTAACAGGGG
>ERZ773056.339-NODE-339-length-24638-cov-3.400439_pt1 | contig 24638 bp, 22 predicted proteins | sample MGYA00580857_ERZ773056 | MGnify/ENA primary metagenome ERZ773056 (study PRJEB29015, sample SAMEA2737996) | human oral metagenome | biome: human oral; feature: human-associated habitat; material: dental | place: China | collected 2114 ... | reverse complement strand
GGGTGTTTCGTTCAAAAATACCACCTTCGTATTTAGCAAGCGCACTTTCATACTGCTTCAAAGCGTCGGGGTGTTTTGACAGCCAATGTATGGGCTTCTGTATTAACTCCGTTTCACTGATTTTTTCGGTCGCCAGATTTCCGTATCGAGTAAAGAGTTTTATTTTCAACTCCTTTACATTTTCAATGTCACACAGCGCAGGAATTTCACAGAGTTCCTTGATAATACGAAATTGTTCTGCCGCCTCAAAAACTCGAAGATTTTCTTTGAGAGCAGTTCTTTTGTTTGGAGCATCGAAGGGATATGCTCCATAAGGGGTCTTGCGATTATAATCGATAGCATACGAATTGCAATACTCTACAATTTTCATACCGCTAAGTCCTGCATTGGTATCCGCAAGAATATCACAGGCATAAGATAAAAACACATCATCTAATTTTGCCATATCACTTCAACACCTCCAATTCTTTTTTCAGCTTCTTCAACTGTGCATTCAGTTCCATCTGCTTGTTCAGTTGCTTTTCGCTTTTGATTTTCTTTTGCAACTTTGCAATCTGCGTTTGAAGAACTTGGCGCTTTTCATCGCGTTCAACGGACTCTTTCAGTGTCTCGCCGAAAGTGGATGCTGCAAGGGCATCTCCGGCAATCTGACGGACAAAGTTTTCATACACACTGTCCACGGACAGACCTTCCAGTTTCAGCGGAAGTGCGTCCTCATCCATCCATTCGGTGGAATAGTAGCGGTTTACCTTAAAAGCTGTGTTGCCGCCGGATTCTTCTTTGTATCCGATGATGGCTTTATACTTGCCCTCATACTCCAGGATGAACAGAATGTGGTACAGTATTTCTTTATCGATCTGGCGTAAAAAGCCATCATCCAAAATCTGACTGTTCAGCTTAACCTCAAACACCTCAAGCTCCGTTACGGCAGTGCCGGGAGCGAGGTTGGTGGTGGAGGCGGCTATTTTATTGCGCCAGTATATTGTCTTTATCTGATCTATGAATACCTTCTTCAGAGCCGGGGTGACTGTAAGGTTATCATAGAATTTCTGTTTGGGAATTCGCTTGTTGAACTCCGTTGATTTTGGTAATCCAAGCATAGAAGGCCTCCTTACTTCACCACAAGGAAACAAATCAGTTCAAAATCATCCAATCCTGAAACATCCGACATGAGGGCGGAAGTGCCGCCTGCGGAGAACAAACTGTCTATATCGCTTTCTTCCTTGGTATCGATGATGGAGTTGATTGCTTCGCTCAACAGTTCGGACAGTTCTGCCATATCCCTGCCGTCATCGGTCTCTGCATTAAATTTACGGCAGAGGTCATGGACTGGTTCGCTCTTGCCGCGGCAGAGCAGCCGCACATCATCCAGCAGTTTCTTCGGGTTCAGATAATCGCAGATGATTTTGCCGTCCATGCTGATATATATCATATAGAACGGATGGATGCGGTTCTGATTGTCGATGTTCACGCTCTTGTTGATATTTTTCAGTACGAAGATAACGCCCTCCGGCAGTTCCTCGGTAGTAGGCACCACGGCATGGAGACCACGAGGCTTTTTATCCATATCGCCATGGGCCTTCACATATTCCAGAAGGTCAAGACGGAATTCATTCAGCCCCAAATCCATAATGGAGATACCTTCAGACATATTCTCGATATCCACCACTTCCTCCTGGAGACGTTTTAGCTGCTGTTTTCTGTATTCCAGGTCACCTTTTTCCTCTGCATTGATGAGGTCATCATCGCCAGTGGAGGTCATAACCGTAATCTTCATACGGGTTTCCACTCTGGCTTTCAGGTTGATGTAGTCATCAAGCGTAAGATCGGGCCAGAAGTTCACAAGCTGAATGGTGTCGTTGGTGCTGCCGATACGGTCAATACGTCCGAAACGCTGAATAATACGCACCGGGTTCCAGTGGATATCATAGTTCACCAGATAGTCGCAGTCCTGCAGGTTTTGACCTTCGGAGATACAGTCGGTGGCAATCAGAATATCAATATCCACCTTGCTGTTCGGCATCAGCACATCCCGCCCTTTAGACTTCGGTGAGAAGCAGGTCAGTACATTATTGAGGGTTGCCTTGAAGCCACTGATTGTGGTCTTGCCATCAATGCTTCCCGTAATCACAGCAGTGTTCAGACCGTATTTCTTTTTCACAAAGGCACTCACATTGTCATAGAGATATTCTGCTGTATCCGAAAATGCAGAGAACACAAGCACCTTTTTATTTTCGGGGTTAATCGGGTTCTCAATTTTCTGAGACAGCAGAGCCAGGAGTTCCTGCAGCTTGCTGTCATGCTGCGGTATAATATCCGCAACCATAAGTGTCAGCAGTTCCAAAACCTCTGCATCCTGCTTCAGTTCGGTGCGCCAGGTCTTATAGTCCATATCAGCAAGGTCGATTTTTACCTTCTTGCCAACGGAGAAATAGTCGGTGTTGCCATCGTCCATATCAAATTCGGACTCCTGCGCCTCGTACATGGTAATATCTGCGGCACCGTATTGTTCAAAACGGTTGATGGCATCAATGGTGCTGTCGATGAGGGCTTTGATTCTCGTCAGTGTCAGCTGGAAAGAATAAACGGAGCTTTCCAGACGCTTCAGAAGGTTAATGCTCATCAATCGGCGGATACCTTGCTCACGGCCACTCTGCGTAAGGTTATCTCCCTTGTTGTGCGTGAGTTCCATATACTTCAGCATCTTACTTGGGAAGATGTAATTGGAAGGCGTATAGATGCACAGGTTCAGCAACATCAGCTGGGTGTAGATTTCATTATAGTTTATCGCGCTCTCCAAATCAGTGAGGCATGGACGCTTGGAAATAGGCGGCAGCCGCTCCGGAAATTTGCCGATTTCCGATGCGTTATAGTATTTTTCAATGTGCTTTCTGGAGCGAGCGATGGTTACGCTGTCCAGCACTTCAAAGAAATCAAAATCAAGAGTGCGGAGCAGTGCATTGGTGGTGCGTTCTTCGGCAGGAAGTTTGCCCCAGGCGTTAAATGCCTTTTGTGCCTGCTTAAAAATATCCTCAATGGATTTCTTGGTGTTCAGCTTGGAATTGATATTTTCCGAATCACCCTCATAGGCAATGGCAAGCTGATTCTTTAAGTCCACAAAGCGGTTATTGACCGGGGTTGCAGACAGCATCAGTACCTTGGTTTTTACACCGGAGCGGATGACTTTATCCATCAGCTTGACATAACGGTTTTCCACCGTGTTGCTGTGAGTGCCGATACCGTTTCGGAAGTTATGGCTTTCATCAATCACAACCAGGTCGTAGTTGCCCCAGTTCAGACGGTCAAGGTCAAGACCGTTGGATGTTCCGCTGGTACGAGAAAGGTCTGTATGGAACAGCACATCATAGTTCAAGCGGTCAGAAGATATGGGGTTATTCACATAGTTGTCTTTATATGTATTCCAGTTCTCAGCCAACTTTTTCGGGCAGAGGACAAGAACGGACTTATTTCGATTTTCATAATATTTCACAACTGCCAAAGCAGTGAAGGTCTTACCGAGACCAACGCTATCCGCCAGGATGCAGCCGTTGTATTTTTCCAACTTGTTGATGATGGCAAGAACGGCATCACGCTGGAAATCATACAGCATGGACCATATTTTACTCTCTTTGAACCCGGTAGCTTCATTCGGCAGTTCATCCTCTGAAATATCATCCAGGAATTCACTGAAAACATGGTATAGCGTCATAAAGTAAATAAACTCAGGAGCGTTCTCATTATAGGCACTGCTAATACTGTCAATGATTTCTTCGGTGACATCCTGCATTTTGTTTTTGTCATTCCACAGAGTTTCAAACAGCTGCATATACTGAGTCGAGAACGGAGCCTCCATACAGTTCACCATGTTATAGCTGTTGTTGCCACGCTCACAGCCGATATCCACAGTGGTGAAACCACCGAGCGGCATATAGGCAACCTGCTCGGCAGAAGCATCCACCGTCATGAAACCGCCCATGTTTTCCCCCGTGGTGTTGGACTTGAAGGTTGCCTTTTTGCGAATCCAATCAGCGCATTCTCTGGCAATTGCCTTCTGGGTCATTTCATTACGTAGCTTGATCTCAAATTCCGTGCCATACAGACTGGTTTCACGGGAAAGACGTGGAATGTAAAACTCCCGCTTTGCCTTGGATGCTTTCTCTGTTGTAAAGGTCGGAGAAGTAAAAATGAACCGGAATTCTTCAACCGAATCAAGCTGTTTCTTCAATTCCTTGTAAGCGTACATAGAGAAACAGGCGGCTGCGATAGAAACCCTGCTGCCCTTGGAAATGGTTGTCACCATATCATCTTTTAAGATTTCTTTTATATTGTCATAGATTTTCATTGGTTTACCCTTCTTTCCGGGAGCCTCAGCATCATCGTACCGGTTGCTCCTTAGACAGACTGTCTTATTTGATTTCCCACACAAATGTGGCAGTGTCGCTCACATCAATATCATCGGGTTCGATGTCAATGGACTTGCAGCCCATCATCGGCATCGCGTCCTCGCAGCAGTCATAGCGGGTGTGGGAGTAGATATCCAGCTCGCCCCAGTTGTAGTCAATCGCAATCAGGTCGCCCATTGTCACATTGGAAGCCTCACAGAAAATTTCGGCTTTCCTTTTTGCGTTGGCTGTTGCGGAGCGGAGCATTTCTTCATTGATTGTCGTAGCGTCCTTGACGGTAAAGGCTACGGATAGCTGCGGGTGGGAAAGGCATCCGGCAATCGCAGAGAGTGCCTGGGACAGTCTTTCCATACTGAAATCAAAGGCGAGTTTCAGATTGTAGGTTACCTCATAGCCTTTGAACACGCTCTTGTAATTTCCGTAGCGGTCTTTTTCCCACTCATAGTCCGTGCGGACATTAAAATTGGTTGTTTTCACAGAACCCTTTTCAAAGCCGATGCCTTCAAGGGTCACGTTCAGATGCCGGATATGCTCGGCAGCCATATCCATCGCTTTATCATAATCCATATGGTTGGATTCCAGGGTCATGAAAAGCACGACATAATCCGGTTTTGTCGACACTTTACCGATGCCTTTTACAGTAATTGTTCTGACCATTATCAATACCTCCATCGTTTTTTCGAGGATATTTAGGATTCCCCATACTCAGTGTATCACAGAAGCTATCCAATATTTGGGACAGTTAATCTTTTATGGTCTCTAAAATGTCCTCGATTGTAACATCCAGTGCTTCGCAGATTCGTAGAAGGACATCTGTCTGGATATTGTCGCCTCTGCCAAGCTTCGCTACGGAGGCGGAACTGATGCCAGCAACTTCCTGCAGGTCTTTCCGTTTCATATTTTTATCAATCAATATTTTCCATAACTTATTGTAACTGATTCGCATAATATACCCCCTGCATCATTGGAATAAATCAAACAGATTCGTGCTTCTCGGATTTTGTTTTTCAATCAGCTGCTCCAGGTATTCTCTTGCTTCAACATATTCTTCCTTGTAAGTGAAGTAGTCGTCATCGATAATGTCCCTAAACGCCTTATACTTTGCCTGATTCATGAAGATGTCCTTTATGGTAAATTCATAGTTACATCCTATGATATCCGGGTCATCAAAGCCCAATTTGTGCGTATATTCCCAAGGAATATCATCTTTTGGAATGGTTTCTCCGTGATATTCCGGGTCATACTGCATATATTCATCATCAAGCTGAACCCACTCCTCAGTCAGAAAATCTTCTTCCTCCGGGAAATCCGAGAAGTAATGGAAGCCTTGAAAACCTTTTACTGAGGCAATAAAGCTGAACAAGAAGGATTCAGATTCATTCTCAGCCGAGTCCGCATCGCCCTTATCATATTGGATAGTCGGATAGATTTTCTGCAAGAACGTCCAGTACCCATCGTGAGCATCACATTCGTCAAACAGCTTTTGCAGGAAAGGAAGGAAAACATATTCCTCGATCTTTTCCGGAATCATATCATACAGCATATTGAAGGTTTTATCCTGGCTAAAGCGAGAACGCTTGTGTTCAAAGACCTCACCAATGGCACCAAGGTTTTTATCTTTCTGTCTGGAGAAGTATAATGCACAGAAGTATTCCTGAAATGAGCGATGTGTAAAATGGTATTTGCGGCTTTCCTGGTACATCAGACACATATTTGATACCAAATCTGTGATAAAGTCAGAAGCTGAAGCCGTATTATGGTCTTTTTTCGGTTCTGCCATATTGGCATAGTATCGTTCAAAATCTTCATCTGTGAAATCAAACTTTTCATCATAATAGGTACGCGCACAAAACTCTGCGAAGTATTCTGAGAACCTGTCAGCGGATACCCCGGTGTTCAACGCCCGCTTGTAGGCTCCCTTAGTTGCATCATGCTTTTGCGAAAGCGTAAGATATGCCTCTCTGTAAAAGATGTGCATTTTAGAGGGCACCTCTGCAAACTGCTCAAAAGTCATCAGCATGATTGTAAGCAGGAGCGGATTTTCTGCAAACTCTCTATGCGAAAAATAAAGGTCTTCATCCAGTTTTTTTCGGAAGGCATCTTTGATAGAAGGGTCGTCTGTGCGGAATTCCAGCTTGTCAATTAGCTGCAAAGCCTGAATCTTGTCAAACGGCTGGAGTTCAAACACTGTAAAGCGATTGAAAGCTACAAAGGACATAGCCGGACGAGAAGAAATCACAAACAAATTGTCGGAATATTTATCTGCAAAGTTATCTAATTTCTTTTCAAACAGCTTTCTGACGCTGCTGTGTATTTCATCCAGACCGTCAAACAGCAATAGACATTTGCCATCTTCCAAAATTCTCTCAAATTCGTCTATATCTTTGTTGCCACCAAGAGAATCAAATTTTTCGTATGCATATTGTGTCAAGTCATCATAAGAATCTTCAAAGTCCTTCAGCGGAATGAAGATAGGTAATTTTTGCACGGTTTCGTATTGTTCAATGCAATCCAAAAGAAGATGCCGCATCATCATGGATTTTCCAAGACCACCGGTTCCGGTAATAATTACAAAGTTTGTGCAATCACTAAGTATATCAGCAGTGACATCGTGAATGTTTTTTCTCGTATATGAGTTTCGTCTGGTGCTGACCTTGTATGTAAGGCGGTTACAAACATAAAAATCATAAAATGGCTTTGGCGTTTCGGAATAAAGCAGGGTTTTTATGGTCTGATACTTTTCCTGCATATTTTCCAGATATTCGGAAAATTCGTCTTCGTTTTCATTAAGACCCAATTCGGCTCCCGTAATAATATAAAGAGGATCACCTGTTAATTCCGGAGCAATATCAGGAAATAATGTGTTATCGTTGTTGTGTTTTTCAGTAGCTTTCAATTGAAAGTGAATTCCAGATGGTATAGGTTTGTCCAAGTCATCCAATATCCACAGAAGCTCCAATAAATCAAAATCTGTGCAGTCATTGATAAATGCGACAATATCCGAGTTCAATACACATGAATCAGAGAGAGCCTTCAAACCATTTTCACACATGGAAACAACTTCATGGATAGGACTTTTCATAGCAAGCGCCTTTTTGAATAGACCATATGCAGTATGTTTCAAGCCGAAATGTTGAGCTGATGTCGCCATGTTGAGTACAAGAATTGGTATCTGCGATACAGCTTCTCTAACACTGCTTAATCCAAGATAGCAATGGATAAAGTACAGGTTGTCCATATAGAACATGGTGAACGGTGTGGCACTGCGACGTTCTGTGGATAAATTATAAGAATCCATGGTTGGGAAATCTTTTAGTGTTAACTTATCAAGAGAACTGCAATTCCATTCAGTAATTGCGGCTGCGATGCTTTCATCTGTATATAGGAATGAAGCATCGTAGGATACGCTAAAAGTGTCATTGCACACATATCTGAAACTGCTTACTCCCATGTTTAGTGCATTTGAAAAGATGGTATGCCCCAGCACTCCGCCCATGGCGATAAAACCTGCTCTGAAATAACTCATCGCAGAGAAATCCTTCATGAATGACTTCATTGGTGGGAAAAGTGAGGTGGTAAACTGACGGACAGTATCTTCGGATAGTTCTTCCGGCATAACTATTGTACGAGCCTCGGCAAAATCCGTGAATTTAAAATTCTGACAATCAAAACCTGTATTTGATTGCTGCATATCTGGATGAATGATTCCGCGCAGCATAACCCTTGCAACAAATTCACCCAGTGAATAGTAATAAAAGTTTTCTTTTTTGTTATTCATCTGGTTCTCCAATCATGAAAAACTGCACCTGCGGGTTCGCATCATTTGGATTGATGACCTTAAACCATGCTATGCAGGCATAGTTTCCAACAGACACAAGGTTGTTTACATAGCTTTGTGAATCCCAATTATCAGACGATGTAAACCCTGTAAACTCTGTGCCATCAATGGTAAAGCGAACCTTAATTTGCAGTGTAAAATCGGGTGCCATTTCAAAACTCATTTGACAGATGGTTCTGACTACATATTTTGCATTTCGATTGCTGCTTAGAAGATAAGCATTCGGATCTTGGTTCAAATCAATAACTGTGGAGTCCCAAGACAAAAATGACTGCTCAATTTCCGTGTTGAGTTTGTTGCTCTTGTAGGAAACCTTTATCCGGGATGGTTTACTATATTCTTCCATATCGTTGGCAGAAGACATAGCACATCTATTCTGTTGTGTTTTATCCGTATTGTGTGCTATTCCCGCATACGGCAAATCGAATACTACTGTAATATTCTCCATTCGACAGAGACCGATATCACAGCTCACTTCTCGCCCGGCACGAGCTTCTCCCTTGGGACCCAACAAGTATTCTAATGTGGCTTTGCATTCCTTGGCCTCGTTAACATTACAAATGATGTAATGCCACACTCCGAGGATAAATGAACTGATGCAGTATTGCTCCTCGTTTAAAATTTCATCTTTACTTACTGCCGTGCCATCGGGGCGGATGAAAAACTCCTGTGTTCCTGGAATATCATCCATATCAAGCAAATCAAGTAACGATGCAACCAGGCGTTTTCCGTGGGTTGGAATGTCGACAGCATATTTACTTAACAGCGCGATCATTCAATTTATCAAGCTTGGATTTAGAAGCCACTTCTTGATAGTTATTTCTTACTCTGCTGTCAAACAGATTGACGGTTTCATCGTATGTCAAACGCACAGAAGGCGTGTCTGATTCTCGGCAATTCTTGTATTCTGTTGTAAAAGTATTGAATGTGCGTCCTTCGGTAGGTCTGATAAAATTCGAAACAGTTATTTTTAGTAGTTTTTCAAAAATATCGGGGTTATTTCGACCGTCACCCTTTCTTCCGTTACTACGGGTTGTTTGTCTTTTTCCTTTGGCGTCCAACAACAGCACAAGGAATGTGCCGCCGCAGAGACGCAAATTTCTTTGATTGGCTATTGCTTTTCTCCTTTTTTTATAAAAATGTCACTGCTGACGCTATTGAGTGTGGCTGTCTGTTGCATGACAGAACACTGTCCTTATGATTGGTCTCAGAGGGTAAAACCTCTGGGGCTTTTTCTTTATGTATAACTTTAGGTTGTGGATATAGTTGCACTTCCTACATTATATCACAAAACACGACAAAATACAAGAAGATAAATCAAGCGAATGTAAATTTTTTATGTCGCAAAATTATTTTTATCTTTCAAAATACGATATGTTACTTCATTTAATGCAACGGACAGGTATTGGGACGGTTTAGGTGAAAGGACAAAAGCCTCCATATAAAAGGTACACAGCCGACCTTAACGGCTGACAAATAAATATCGGTTGTCTGAGTGCGCAATTAGACAAGGGATACACATACCGCTTTTCACGGCTCCTCCGGGAGTCCTGGGAAGAGGTGCATGGGTAGCCTTATCTTGTTGCGCTCTTTTTTCGTAAAAGGCACCCTTGCGTAGCTGTGTAGACCTGTCTTTCCGCTCAGACGGAAAGGACAATCTATGAAGATCAGAATCCGCTACGAAAGTGAAATTCAGAAACTGGAGGTCGACCGTGACGAGATGTGGGTATCCCTCTCACTCGGCAGTACCGAGGGACTTACCAACTGCGAAATGGAGAAACGCATCCAGGAGATGGTTGACGAAATGTTTAACCGCCCGGATTACAACAACTGGCACAAGCATGACCGCCACAGCGATGCTACAGCTACGCCGAAACGTCTGGATAACAAGAAAGGCGGTATTGTCACCAAAGATACAGAGAAGGACAAGCCTGCCGAAAACACCATCAACCTATTCCCGGACTTCACCGATGAGGAGAACCAAGACAGTCAATATGAAGAGGAAGCAATCTGCCAGTTGCTCCGTCAGCATCTGAAGCCAGACCAGGCAGAACTGATTATCCAGATACATATTAAAAAAGTACCCAAGCAGGAATATGCCGAGAGCCTGGGCATCACACCGAGTGCTGTTTCCCACCGCCTTGAGACCGCTGAGAAGAATTTCAAAAAAATATTTCCCACACCCTCAAGTTTCCGCCGCTCCCGTGGCTACTAAGTAGAGGGTAGCACAAAGCACTCTCGGAAAGGAACCAAGACAATGAAGCATAATTTGAAAATCAGTGTTTCAAAGAACCCGCAGCCGGACGGCATCTTTTCCTGCCGCAGCATCTGTCTCAGAGAACGCCTTCTGCGTTTCCTCTTTGGCGAGAAGCAGAAAATCACCATCCTTGTTCCCGGTGATTCGGTAGAGGAAGTCGTCATCTGCAATGTCAAGGAAGGAGGAAGACAAAATGAGTCGTGTTAAATTGATGCTGTATGTTATCGATGATGTGTGCAATGTGGCAGAGAGCTTGCAGAATCTTGCCGCCAGTCTGAAAACCCTGGTACAGGCAATTGGTCTGGACGAACAGCCGAAATTGCCGAAGACGGAGGTCAAGGCAGTCTCCGTACCGAAAGCGGAAACTCCACAGGAGGAAAAGCCACCGACACTCGCAGCGGTTCGTGCCGTGCTTGAGGAAAAATCCCGCAGTGGAAAAAATGCCCAGGTAAAGGAACTGCTCATCAAGCATGGGGCCGAAAAGCTGTCGGAAATCAATCCGCAGGAATACAAGTCCCTGCTTGCCGAAGTGGAGGTGCTGTGATGGGAAAACACGCATTACTGTCTGCATCTTCCTCGGAAAGATGGCTGAACTGCCTACCCTCCGCGCGTGTGTGCGAGGGGTATGAAGACAAAGGCAGTGACTATGCCGCAGAAGGAACCGACGCACATACCTTGTGTGAGAGCCGCTTAAAACAGTCACTCGGACTTCCTACACAAGACCCAGTGGAGAATCTCTCCTGGTACAACAGTGAAATGGAGGATTGTGCCTGTGGTTATGCCGATTATGTGACAGAACTTTTGGAAACCGCAAAGCAGACCTGCCCTGACCCGGTGGTCATGATTGAACAGAGGGTCAACTTCTCACGCTGGGTCAAGGAAGGGTTCGAAACCGCTGACTGCATTATCATTGCAGACGTGATGATGAACATCGTGGACTATAAGCACGGGAAAGGTGTTGAAGTCAGTGCAGCAACCAATCCGCAGATGATGCTCTATGCACTGGGTGCCCTTGAGGTCTTTGACGGCATCTACGATATCACTGAAGTCCGCATGAGTATCTATCAGACGAGAAAAAACAATGTCAGAGTTTGCGTCATGGACAAAGACAGCCTTCTGGAATGGGCACACAATGACCTGGTCTATAAAGCAAAGCTGGCCTACGAGGGCAAAGGCGACTTCAACTGCGGTGAATGGTGCCGTTTATGTAAAGCAAAGGCTGAATGCAGAGAACGCGCTGCCGCCAATCTGGAACTTGCAAAATTTGAGTTCAGAGAGCCGCCACTCCTTGATGATACCGAGATTGCAGATATTCTCGGAAAGGTCGATGCCCTGGCAGCCTGGGCAGCCGATGTGAAGGAGTACGCTTTGCACAAAGCTATCGGCGGTCAGAAATGGCCGGCTGGAAGCTCTGCGAAGGACGCAGCAACAGAAAGTATGTCAGCGAAGATGCCGTTGCACAGGCTGTGCTTGCTGCCGGATATAACCCCTACGAGGAGAAACTCCTGGGTATCACCGCAATGACAGCCGCACTCGGTAAAAAGAAGTTTGCCGAAATTATCGAAAGCCGAGGTCTGATTGAAAAGCCGCAAGGAAAACCCGCACTGGTTCCCATGTCGGACAAGCGTCCGGCTATGAATACCGCAAAAGAAGATTTTATTGAAGAATAAGGAGGACAACACTATGTCAAACAAGATTTCTAACCCCATGAAAGTCATTACCGGTCCTGACACCCGTTGGTCTTACGCCAATGTCTGGGAAGCAAAAAGCATCAACGGCGGCGCACCGAAGTACAGCGTCAGCCTCATTATCCCGAAGTCCGACACTGTCACTGTCAACAAAATCAAGGCCGCCATTGAAGCCGCCTACCAGGAAGGTCAGGGCAAGCTGAAGGGCAACGGCAAGACCGTGCCTCCCCTCAGTGTACTGAAGACCCCTTTGCGTGACGGAGATCAGGAACGCCCTGATTCCCCTGAGTATGCAGGCTGCTACTTTATCAATGCCAACAGTGCATCCGCACCTGGTATTGTGGATGCTGACCGCCAGGAAATCGTTGACCGCAGCGAAGTGTACAGTGGTGTATATGGCAGAGCCAGTATCAACCTGTATGCTTTCAATTCCAACGGCAACAAAGGCATTGCCTGCGGTCTGAACAATCTCCAGAAGATTCGTGATGGTGAGCCTCTTGGTGGAAAGAGCCGTGCCGCAGATGATTTTGCAACCGATGCGGATGAGGATTTCCTTGCCTGATTTGAATGCACAGTAACCCAGGGGGACGGCGCAGTTTTGCGCTGTCCCTCTTTTGAAAGGAGACGCCATGAAAAACCTGGAAATTGATATTGAAACATTCAGCAGTATTGACCTCTCCAAGTGCGGTGTGTACAAGTATGCCGAGGCGGCGGATTTTGAGATACTGCTGTTTGGCTACAGCATAGATGGCGGTGAGGTTTCTGTAATTGACCTTGCTGTAGGAGAATGTATCCCACCGGAAGTGCTGGATGCACTTACTGATGATTTTGTTACTAAGTGGGCATTTAACGCTGCTACTGAGCGTATTTTAAATCGTATTGATATAGCTAATAACTATAAAAAATATGGTGATGTAGCCGGTGGAGGATATATATGGCATACAACAGGCTCAGGTAAGACACTTACATCATTTAAGACTGCAAGGCAAGCTTCATTACTGCCTTATATAGATAAGGTGTTGTTTGTTGTTGACCGTAAAGACCTTGACTATCAGACAATGAAAGAATATGACCGTTTTGAGAAAGGTGCGGCAAATAGTAATACTTCTACAGCAATACTAAAGAAGCAGTTGGAAGACAGCAATGCACATATTATTATTACCACCATTCAGAAACTGGCGACTTTTATCAAGAAAAATAAAGAACATGAAGTCTATAATAAGCATGTGGTTATTATATTTGATGAATGTCATAGAAGTCAATTTGGTGATATGCATGCAGCTATTGTAAAAAGCTTTAAAAAGTACCATTTATTCGGATTTACAGGAACTCCGATTTTTCCTGCAAATACCGGAGGGGTTAGCAAGTCACAGTTTTTTACAACTGAGCAGACATTTGGAGATCAACTTCATACATATACGATAGTGGATGCAATTAATGATAAGAATGTTCTACCATTTAGGGTAGACTATGTAAAGACTATGGATTTAGGTGAAGATATAGATGATGAGCAGGTGTGGGATATTGCACGTGAAAAGGCAATGATGGCACCTGAAAGAATAAGGCTTATTACCGAATATATATTAAACAACTTTGACAGAAAGACATATAGAGGTGATAAAACTTATATTTATAATACACTTACCAATATTTCCGATGTTGCATCCGGTAAAAAGGGTGCAGTAGAAGGGATAAAGCAAAAACAAAGAGTGAGCGGATTTAACTCGATTTTTGCTGTGGCTTCTGTTCCTATGGCAAAATTATATTATCAGGAATTTAAGAAACAGATGGAAGCGGATCCTACTAAGAAATTACGTATTGCAACTATCTATAGTTATGGTGCAAATGAGGATGATTATGACGGAGTGATAGGTGGAATTATTGATGAGGAAAATTCGGAGGATACATCTGCACTGGATAAATCATCAAGAGATTTTTTGGAAGATGCTATTAAAGACTATAATGAGATGTTTCATACGAATTATTCAACAGACAGTGACAAATTTCAAAATTATTATAAGGATGTTTCACTTCGTATGAAGAATAAGGAACTGGATTTATTGATTGTGGTAAATATGTTCCTTACAGGTTTTGATGCAACCACATTAAATACATTATGGGCAGATAAGAACCTCAAAATGCATGGATTGATTCAGGCATTTTCAAGAACAAACAGAATTTTGAATTCTATTAAGACCTTTGGAAATATTATTTGTTTTAGAAATCTTCAAAAGAGAGTAGATACTGCTATTTCTCTTTTTGGTGATAAAAATGCAGGCGGTATTGTCTTGATGAAGGGATTCAAAGATTATTACTATGGCTATGAGGGTGTAGACGGTAAATTATATACCGGATATGTGGACATGATAGAGGAACTTATATCAAAGTTTCCGCTTTCAGAGCCTAGAATCATAGGTGAGCAGAATCAGAAGGATTTTATTGCTTTATTTGGTGCTATTCTTCGTATGAGAAATATATTATCTGCATTTGATGAATTCTCAGGTCAAGAAATAATTACTGAAAGAGATTTCCAGGATTACCTTGGAAGATATCAGGATTTGCGCGATGAATGGAATGAAAAGCGAAAAAAGGGTGAAAGCACTGATATTATTGATGATATCGTATTTGAAGTTGAGCTTATCAAGCAGATAGAAATAAATATTGATTATATTCTTATGCTGGTTAATAAATATCATGACAGTCATTGTGAGGATAAAGAAGTACTTATTACAATTAAAAAGGCTATTGATTCAAGTCCTGAGCTTCGTAGTAAAAAGCTTCTTATTGAGAACTTTATTTTAGGAATCAATGATGTTGATGACATTATGTCTGAATGGAGTGATTATGTAAATAAAAATCGTGAAGAGGAGATTCTTCAGATTATTGACGAAGAAAAGCTTAAAGGAATTGAAACCAGGAAGTTCATTGAAAATGCATTTCGTGACGGTGAAATCAAGACTACAGGAACAGAAATTGATAAGCTTATGCCGGCGGTATCTCGTTTTGGAGGCGGAAGTCGAGCTGCTAAAAAACAGGCAGTCATTGATAAGTTGAAATCTTTCTTTGAAAAGTATTACGGTATAGGTGGATCATTTGCTGATGAGAAGCCAAAGATTGTGAATTACGATATAGACAGTCAAAAATATCTGGGTAATGTTGCAGAGAAGTTGGACTAATTGGGGTGAGGCGGTTGCCTCACCCTTTTTACATTCTCCTAATTTCCGCTTGCAGCATATTTCCGACCAAAGATGCAAAATTATCAAGCGATTTTACTTTTACAAAACTTCTGCCGAAGATTTTTTGAACATTTAGTATATCGGCATCATCACCGGTAAAGGCGCAGAGTACATAGATATTTTCAAGTTTAGCTCTGTGAACAAGCTCGGTCATATCCTCTATTGCAATATCTCCACTGTAGTTGGTGGATTTTTGACTTACCTCCATTATATCATTGGGTTTGACATCGGTGAGCCAGATTACCACTCTATGGGTGGCTGTATTTTCTCTCATCTGACATAATATGGCATTTAGAGCCAAACCGTCTCTATTTGCACCTGTAGTAAAGAATCTGAATATTTCTTTGTTTTTTGAGCTTTCACTATAATTGCGATAAAGATTCATTACAGTATATCCGTTCATAGATGAATATCCCCACACTCTTACAGGAACATGGCAGTTATCAAGAGCTTTGGCAATAATATATCCCTGTGCGGAAACTGTATCCATACGATGTATCTGTGAGGCGGAGGCGTCAAGTAAAATATCGACACTGATATTACCGCTGCCCTCAACGACTTGTTTTTCAAAAATCTTATTGTTATTAAGATATAGAGCCTTCCAAACAAGAGAAGGTTTAAGTTTTCCGGTCTTTGAGCAGACGGCGGTAGGCTCCAGCTGTGTAAGAAGAGCGTTTTTTATTCTATGAGTAAGCTCGGAAATTGCCGCATTATTTATTTTCATATTTGAAAAGAATGCAGCTTCATTTTTCTCACGCTGTTTTTTCATTTCTTTTCTCATTTTGGCGGCAAAGCCCGTGACTTTTTCTTCATCCTCACCTCTTGTGAAAAATATTCGAGTACCTAAGTGATTGCCGGTACAACATTCTCTTTGAATTTTTTCGGAAGTTTTATCATCATATATGGATTTGCCGAAATAACTGCTGATATATTTTCTAAGTCCTTCCTCCGTGACTCGGTTGAATTTTTCGGAGTCGGTTTCAAAAGCTGAGGTATCAGAACCTCCTTGATTTTCCACATAGCCTACGACAAGTTTTTTTGCGCCTGATATTTCACTTGATACTCCGGCTTTTTTTCCAAAGAAGAGTCTTGGGATGGGTATTTTAAACTTTCGTTTTTGTCCCTTTGAACCGACTCCCGGAAGATAGGTAAAATACTTTGCCAAAGTGGATGAAAGACTTTTTATAAAACCTTCCGTATCAACATCTCCTGAGATTTCCAGCTCATCAAGAAGTTTTCTGTCCACAAGATCCGGAAGTCCGCTGTCCTCTCCTATGGATGTTTTATAATGTCCTTCAAGTATCCATCCCTCTCTGCTTTCTGCTATACTTGGCATAAATTCACGAAGCTTTTTTTTGCAATATTCCATTCGCAAAAGCAAAAGCCCCGGTCTTTTATCTTTTTCCTTTTCAAAGGTGGTATTTTCAAGTGCAATCCAAAATAATGCCTCATAGGTACCCTGACCGACTGTTTCATGAAAGGTGTTATAAAATTCTTTCAGCCTTTTCCAGTTAAAATGGGCATAGCTGCTTCCAAGTATGGTATTCCAATATAAATCCGCTTTTGCATCATCATCATACATACGAAAACCTACAGAAACATTGTAATTTCCGGCTGCATTCCAAATCATATTTGCAGCCCTCTTTTTTTCAAATTCTGTTAAAATCATGAAAAAATATTCTCCCCCGGAAGGCTCTCGGGCAGTCTGGCATTTACAATATCCAGTACCAGCTGTCTTTCATATTCATCAAAGCATTTATTGATAAGTCCCATTTCAAGCGCCTTTGTCACCTTTAGACCTTTTTTCATCATACCTATACATGAGATAAGACCTCTTAAATCAAGACTTCTTGTGGATATTTCACCACCTTCTCCCTTTTTTCTTATTTCATCAAAAAGAGAGGTGAACTGTGAGATATACTCGGGTTTTAATGTAGGATATTTATCCTTTATAAGTTTGCTTAGGTTTTCCCCTGTTATAACAGGCATATGAAGTACCATAAATCTGGATGCAAGTGCTTCATTCATCTCCCTTGTACCGGCATATCCATAGTTCATGGTACCGATAAATCTGGTAGCTTCATGGAGATTTATCCTGTCATATCCGGGTAAATCGATAACACGCCTAAAGTCAAGCACCGCATGAAGTACGGCAAGGGATTCGTTTTTTGCCATATTTATTTCATCCAGTACACCAAAGCCGCCCTTTATTGCGCAATTTAATACAGGGCCTTTTCTTAATTTTACTTCTCCATTCTCAAAGGTATCCGAACCTATAAGGGATGACGCATCGGTATTTATATAAAGCGATATATCCCATTCGGGACGAGCAAAGGCTGTGGCAAGATTCTCAGCCAGTACATTTTTTCCTGTAGCCTTTGCGCCGTCCAGTAAAATATTTTCACCTGCGATTATCGCTGTAGCCGCCTCCTCCCAGATTTCTTTTCCATAGTAGAGATAGGACTCTTTTGGAATCCTTTGTTCTTCTTCCTTTTCAAGCTTATAAAACTTGCGAAATGAAATTATTTCTGAAATTATTTTATCTGATATATTTTCCTGTTTTAAAAATTCTAAAATTTCCATAGTATCCTCTGTTTATTTTTATTGATTTATGGGTAAATATATTTACCTCAAAGGTATAGAATTGTTTCATAAAAAAACGACAATTCTAAAAAACTCCCAAGACAGTATTATATTACAACTGTCTTGGGAGTAGCAATAATTTATTATGCCGGATCTGCAGGAGTGGTACCGCCTTTTTTACCTCTCCAAAGAATAAGGACTGCATAAACAGCAGCAACAACTGCACCGCCTATATAAGCAACACCCCAGCTTTGTCCAAAGCCAAGCTTTGCATTTAAGATATAGCAGGCACAAATATATGTGTAGAACACTCCGGGGATGAGAGTCATCCACGCCCATTTTACTTTGTTATGTATAATCAGATAAATGCTTGCCGCAGCAAGAGGGAAGAGTGCCATTGTCTGGTTTGACCATGCAAAATATCTCCATAAGATATTAAATCCCTTAGGATCAACCTTTGCCCAAACAAGAATTCCGCCTACTATAATAAAAATAGGTAATGCAAGGCTAAGTCTACGAGGATTATTATCCTGCTTGATGTGGAATGTATCTGCAATTGTAAGTCTGAGTGCACGAAGCGCTGTATCTCCTGAAGTAACAGGTAGTATAATAATACCGATAAGTGCAACCGCTCCACCTACAGGACCGAGTGCCTTTCTGCAAAGTACACCGACAACACTGGTAGGAGAAATAGCAACCAACTCTCCACCCTTTTGAATCATATACTGCCATACGCCCTTATCACTAAGTTGCATTGTGATACCGCCGTTTGCAGCTGTAAACTGAATCAATGCCATTGTACCGGCAGCCCATACCATTGCGATAAAGCCCTCAACAACCATCATATTGTAGAAAGTCATACGACCGTCTTTTTCACTCTTTATTGTACGCGCAACAAGAGCTGTCTGAGATGAGTGGAATCCTGAAAGGATACCGCAGGCTACAGTAACAAAGAAAATCGGAACAAAATGTCCCGCTTTGAAGTATGCGGCATAGTCAAATGATGTTGTTGCCCAATTACCCCAGACCTCTACAAGCGGATAATGGAAAATAACCATTGCGGCAAATACACCGATTGCCGAGAATACAAGGATTGCACCGAATATAGGATATACTCTTCCTATAATCTTATCGATAGGGAATACTGTTGCAACCAAGTAATAGATGAAAATAACTCCATAAATAACCCAGGTTGAAACCTCTGTAGGAGCACCGCTGAAACCAAAAACCTGAGTTGCGGCGATATCACCCGGTGTATAAATGAATACGGTACCTACCAATAGAAGCAATAAGCATACAAATGCATCATATATCCAGAAGACTGTTTTATTGGTATATTTACGAACCATTTCAGGCATTTGAGCACCACCGTCTCTGGTACAAATCATTCCGGCAAAATAATCGTGAACCGCACCGCCGATTACATTACCTATCGGTATTGTAAGGAGTGCAATAGGTCCGAATAAGATACCCTGGATCGGTCCAAGGATAGGTCCGGTACCTGCGATATTGAGCAGGTTGATTAAAGCATTTTTCCATGTTGGCATAGGAACATAGTCAACGCCGTCCTGTCTGGAAAAGGCGGGTGTTTCTCTGTCATCAGGCTGGAAAACATGGTCACAAAGGCGTCCCATAATAAATCCACCTACGATCAGGATAACAAGACCAATCATAAATGTTGCCATAGAAAATTCCTCTCTTTCTTTCTATGTTAAATTGTTGTATATGTAAAGATACTACTTGTTAATATTTTTTTCAATATTTTTTTAATAAAACATCAGAGAGAGTTATTATAAAAATAAAAGAAATACATGACATTTTATCTGTAATTAATTAAAGAATAATTAAATTATTAAGATAAATATGGTTAGCAACAGCTAACTGTGTTAATATAAGCATAACGATTAATTATCATCAGGAAAGGTTAAATTTGTGAAAATAGGAGAAATTTTAATAAAAAAAGGAGAGAAGAAAAAGTTTAAAACCGGTTATATAAGCGGTGTGATTTTTTGTGGTAAAAATGAAGGTAAAACTCTTGTAATAACAGCCGGAGTACATGGTTGTGAGTATGTCGGAATAGAGACTTCACTAAGGCTTATAAATGAGCTTAATCCAAAGAAAATGTCAGGGAATATCATTATTTGTCCTATTTTGAATACGGACGGATTTTATAATGGTGTAAAGCAAATCTCCACAGTGGACGGAAAAAATTTAAACAGAGAATTTCCGGGAGATAAGGAAGGCAGCATTACTCAAAAAATTGCCCATGATGTGGAAAAGTATCTATATCCATTGGCTGATTTTATAGTGGATTTGCATGGTGGAGATATAAATGAAAGCCTTACACCTCTTATATTTTTTCCATACGCTTCGGGAGAGGAGATAAAAAGCTATGTAGGAGATATAGCCTCAAGAATGAATGTGGATTTTAGAGTGGGTTCGTATGCAAATAACGGTCTCTACAGCTATGCCGCAAAGAAAGAAATTCCCGCAATGCTTTATGAAAGAGGTTCTAAAGGTCTATGGAGTGAGGCTGATGTACTTGCTGAAAAAGAAGATCTTTACAGGCTTATGGAGATGCTTGGAATATTAAAAGAAGGTTATGATATAAGTATAAATAAAAATCAAAAAGAAATAGTGAAGGCTGAATATGTGGAATCAAGGAGTGAGGGGCTGTGGTATCCACATGTTAAAAAAAGTGATAATGTAAAAAAAGGTGAATTGCTTGGGATTTTAAAAGATATTGAAGGGAATATCCTGCAAGAAGTCAGGGCGGAGTTTGATGCCCGGGTTTTATACTATACCTTATCCTTAGGTGTAAGACAAAATGATGCTTTAATAGCTTATGGAAGAGAATAAAATACTTAAAAAAATCATATCATGCTCTAAAACACTTGACAAAGTTCTATTGCAAAATTAAAATACTTTGAGTATCAAAGTATTTTTTTGCTTTGATGAAAGTCTTATGAAAGGGCTTATAGAAGATGAAGATAGCACTTGCAGGAACTGGCTCAAAACTGCCGTCTAAGATTTTAACAAATGATGATCTTAGTAAAATCGTAGATACAAGTGATGAATGGATCAGTCAAAGGACAGGTATCAAACAAAGACATATTATAGGTGAGAATGAGAACCTTGTAAGTCTGGCGTTTGAAGCGGGAAGAGATGCATTAAAAGCCGCAAATATTAAGGGCGAAGATTTGGGACTTATAATAGTGGGAACATCTACTCAGGATAAGAGACTTCCAAATACCGCTTGTGAATTGCAACCGCTTTTGGGAGCAAAGGACTGTGCATGTATGGATGTAAGTTCAGCATGTTCGGGATTTATATATGCACTGAGTATTGCATATTCCATGATGAATACTTTGGATATAGAGCATGCTCTTGTTATCGGCGGAGATGTACTCTCAAGAGAAATGGACTGGACCGACAGAACCACCTGTGTACTGTTTGGTGACGGTGTGGGAGCGGCGGTACTTAAAAGATCGGATATAGAAGAGGGATTCTTAAGTTTTGATATCGGAGCCGACGGAAGTAAGGGGTTTGCACTATATGACAATTCCTATGGTGATGACAGGTATATAAGAATGGACGGACAGGAAGTCTTTAAATTTACTGTCAGAACAGTGCCTCAAAGCATTGAGAATGCGATTAAAAAGGCAGGAGTACATAAGGATGATATAGATGTATATCTTTTACATCAGGCAAATTTAAGGATACTTGAGGCTGTATCAAAAAAGCTGGATATACCTCTTGAAAAACTGCCGCATAATCTTGAAAACACAGGAAATACTTCAGCCGGAAGTGTACCTTTACTGCTGGATGAGGTGATAAAAAAGGGCATAGCAAAAAAGGGAGATTTGATTTTGTTATGCGGATTCGGAGCAGGTTTAACCTGGGGAAGTTGTGTATTAAGATTGTAATTATTTACAACTTATATATAAAAAATAAAAAGCCGTGGGCTTAAAGAATGGAGAAAATTATGTCAGAGAAAATGAAATCAATTATTGCAGAGCAGCTAAATATCGATGCATCAGAAATCAGCCTGGAGTCAAGCTTTAAGGATGATTTGAATGCGGATTCACTTGACCTTTTCGAGATGGTAATGGCACTTGAGGACAATTACGGTGTTGAAATACCTTCTGAGGATTTAGAGAAGCTTTTAACTGTAGGTGATGTGGTAAATTACCTTAAGGATAAGGGCGTAGACAATTTATAAAAATAAAAAACGCCTTCTTTAGGCGTTTTCTTAAAAAGGCAGAGGAAATTAATGCAAACAGATATAACAAAGTTATTAGGTGTAGAATATCCGATAATTCAAGGCGGTATGGCATGGGTTGCCGAGCATAACCTGGCAGCCGCTGTAAGTGCCGCAGGAGGTCTTGGTTTAATCGGCGGAGCGAATGCGCCGGCTGATGTCATAAGGAATGAGATAAGAGGGGCGAGAAAGCTTACAGATAAGCCTTTTGGAGTAAATGTAATGCTTATGTCGCCACATGCGGAAGAAATCGCCAAAGTAGTGGTGGAAGAAGGTATAAAGGTAGTTACTACCGGTGCAGGTTCTCCTGAAAAGTACATGAAAATGTGGAAGGAAGCCGGAATAGTTGTAATTCCGGTTGTTGCAAGTGTTGCACTTGCAAGGAGAATGGAAAGATGCGGAGCCGATGCAGTGGTTGCCGAGGGTACTGAAAGCGGCGGACATATAGGCGAGGCTACCACTATGACCTTGGTACCTCAGGTAGCGGATGCCATAGATATACCTGTAATTGCCGCAGGAGGTATTGCTGACGGCAGAGGTCTGGCGGCTGCGCTTATGCTTGGTGCAAAGGCGGTACAGATAGGTACAAGATTTGTAGTGGCAAATGAGTCCATAGTGCATGAAAACTATAAAGACAGGGTAATAGCTGCAAAGGATATAGACTCGGCTGTTACAGGAAGAAGCCACGGACATCCGGTAAGATGTCTTAGAAATGCAATGACCAGAGAGTACACTAAGCTTGAGGCTGAGGGAAAGAGCTTTGAGGAACTGGAGTATCTGACTCTTGGAACTCTCAGAAAAGCTGTAATGGAAGGTGATACCGTAAACGGAACCGTTATGGCAGGTCAGATAGCAGGACTTATAAATAAAAAGCAAAGTGCAAAAGAAATAATTGACGAGATAATAGCTGAGGCAGGTAATCTTTTAAAGAATGCAGGGAGCTTGGTATAAATATGAAGATAGCATTTTTATTCCCGGGACAGGGAGCTCAAAAACAAAATATGGGCAAAAGTTTTTATGAAAATGATGCGGATTCAAGAGCAGTTTTTGATAGTGTAAAGACTGTAACGGGAATAGATGCATGTGATCTGATTTTTAAGGAAAATGATGAATTAAATAATACCAGATTTACACAGATAGCCATGGTGGCAACAGGAATTGCCATGTTAAAGGCTATAGAAAAAACAGGGCTGAAGGCTGATATATGTGCAGGGCTGAGCCTTGGAGAGTATGAAGCACTGTATCTTAGCGGTGCAATAAATGAAACTGATGCAATTGCCATAGTGAATAAAAGAGGTCGGTATATGTCTGAAATAAAGGGCGGTGCCATGAGTGCGGTGCTCTCACTTTCAAATGAGACTATTAAAGCCATAGTGGATGATATAGAGGGGTGTTGGGTGGCAAATTATAATTGCCCCGGTCAGACCGTAATATCAGGAACAACGGAGGCTGTGGCTCTTGCCGGTGAAAAATTAAAGGAAGCCGGTGCAAAGAGAGTATTGCCGCTAAAGGTAAGCGGAGCTTTTCATTCCGGACTGATGAAAGAAGCCGGTGACAAACTGGGAAAAGTACTTGATGATATCGAAATAAAAGATATACGGATACCTTATGTGGCAAATATCAATGCAGAGATTGTCACAGATAAGAATGATATAAGGAAAAATTTGATAGAGCAGGTATCGGGAAGCGTGCATTTGGAACAGAGCATTAGAAAAATGATTGAATGGGGAGTGGATACCTTTGTGGAAATCGGTCCCGGAAAGACAATGGCGGGCTTTGTTAAAAAAATTGATGCCGATGTAAAAATATTCAATATTGAAGAATATGAGGATATTGAAAAAGTTTGTAGTCAGATTTTGGAGGCAAAATGAAAAGATTAGAAGGCAAGACAGCATTGGTAACAGGTGCGGGCAGAGGTATAGGTGCAGCTATAGCAAAAAAACTTGCCGCTGACGGTGCACTTGTATATGTAAATTATGCGGCATCCAAAGAGGCTGCAAATGCTGTGGCAAAAGAGATAGAAGATAATGGCGGAAAGGCTTTGCTTTGCCAATGTAATATATCGGATTATGACAGCACAAAGGAGATGATTGAAAATATTATTTCAAAAGAGGGTGCTATTGATATATTGGTAAACAATGCCGGAATTACAAAAGATAATATAATGATGAGAATGAAACCGGAAGACTTTGATGTGGTAATAGCTACCAATCTTAAGGGTACTTTTAATACCATGCAGGCGGTTTCAAAGTATATGATAAAGAAAAGAAGCGGAAGAATAATAAATATTTCTTCTGTAAGCGGTGTTATGGGTAACGCAGGTCAGATAAATTATGCGGCATCAAAGGCGGGAGTTATCGGTATGACAAAGA
>ERZ773056.338-NODE-338-length-24644-cov-9.356135_pt1 | contig 24644 bp, 20 predicted proteins | sample MGYA00580857_ERZ773056 | MGnify/ENA primary metagenome ERZ773056 (study PRJEB29015, sample SAMEA2737996) | human oral metagenome | biome: human oral; feature: human-associated habitat; material: dental | place: China | collected 2114 ... | reverse complement strand
ATCTGTGTAAATCGCAACAGCACAATTACACAAACATAGAAAATCTGTGAAATCCCTGAAAATCTGTGGGAGCTTTCGTTATATTAAACTCATGTTATTTTAAACAAGAAAACTTTAACAAAGAATAAATATTAGCTGGTCACAGTTTGACCAGCAAGGGTTGTAATTTTGTCCCAGATAAAAAACGATATTATGTATATACGCTCACTACACATAGAAACGGAGAGAACCAAGAGTTTTCCCTATAATACCTATGCCGTACGCTATGCCAAGCATATAGATATGGGGCAGGCAGTAACCTTTATCGTAGGGGATAATGGCGTAGGGAAATCCACACTGATAGAGAGTATAGCCTACAAATTGGGTTTGCCTCGTATAGACAGCTATTTGGACTATATGCAAGAGTCCTTTGAGCCTATAGAAAGCCTTTCGGAATGTTTGCAATTAGAGTTATACAATCAGGGAAAGGTCAAAGGCTTTTTCTTTCGAGCAGAGGACTTTGGCGACTATGTAGCCAAAGTAGATGATTATGCCAAGTCATGGGCTTATGAGTACTTTAAGGAATTGCCTCATTCTCGTATGCTAGAGGCGGTCAATAACAATACCAGAGAGTACAAGAACATGATGTGGAATTATGGACAGAAACTCTCGTCCTTTTCCCATGGAGAAGCCTTTTTGCATATCATCACTGAGCGGACGAAGAAGCAGGGTCTCTATATCTTTGACGAGCCAGAGAGCGCCCTTTCCCCCATACATCAGCTATCGTTGATTTACCTTATTAGGGAGCACCTCAAGCGGGAGGATTCCCAGTTTATCATCGCTACCCACTCGCCAATTTTGATGGCCATGCCAGGAGCCTTGATTTACGAAATCACAGAGACAGGTATGAACGCCACGCCCTTGGAACAAGTAGAACACTATATCGTTACAAAAACTTTTCTTAATAACCCTGAGGCGTATTTTAGAGAGGAGGAATAGGTCAGCCAAAAGAAGACCGACCCGCGAAGGGGTAGTGGCTCAAATGGTTGTATCTTAGCGCGTTAAAGAATTTATCAACGTATATAAAATTTAACACATGAAAGTGTGTGAAATAAAGATAAATTTGTATTTTTGTGGCTGGTTTAAAATACATACTATTTATAGAGAATATAATCCTTAAATATAGGTTTGAAAGTTAATGATTTAAATAGATACAATCATGAAAGAAATCATTGAAGAAGCATTGGTTAAGTTTGGGCTTAACAGAGCGATTTCTAAAGAAGAGAAGGAAGAGGCTAAGAGAACTTTTATCTTTAGAAGAGAAGAATTTATATTATATTTTAGGAAAGAAAAAGAATATAGATTAGCCATAACAGATTGGGGTATATATTATGAACAATTTGATTCTACGAATTGGTTAAAATTCCGTTTTAATAGATATGATATATCATGGTATGAAATAGAATCTATAAAATACGATATAAAAGATTTAAAAGATTATAAATTTACATTTCAACTAAAAGGGAATAAAAAATGTGATATTTATTTAACATCAGATAATAGCTTTCTATTACTTGACAGGTTTTTTGAGGATATACTTATAGAGAGGGTTAGAATAAAGATAAGACAAGCTTTGTTACAAAATAATATAAAAAAGCCATAATGTTTCTTGAATATTTTAAGGTTGATAAAGAAGAATCAACAAGTAGGAGGTATATAGATTATCTTTTTTTAAGTATAGAAGTATATAAGAAAAGTAATAATTTCTATAAAGTAGCTCAAATATATGAAGAATTAGAAGAATTAAAGAAGGGAGATTTAGAGGCTTTTTCCAAATATAATAAAGAAAGAGAAGAAAATTATAAGAAATATGTTAATAATTTTAAGGGATTACCTCTACAAGATCGGAATATTATCACTGTTTCTAATACAGATAAACTATTTAAATCTGATCATATTACCCTACTCAATATAGGTCAATTGCCTGCAATCAACTTCCCGATGTCTCATCCTAAAGTTAATCAAACTTATATTGCACATCCTTATAAAACAGATAGTTATTTGCCTATAGAGAATTATGACTATGAATTGCTTAATGACAGATTGAATGAATTTTTCTATATCCTTCAATGCTTGGGTGCAACATCTATAACTTTTGAAACTATAGAGGAAGAAAATAAGGAAGAAAAGAATCATTCTAACCTTAAAGCAGAAGCTGAGACAAAGACAAAAATAGCAGGAGGGAAAGTTGGGGTAGACTATGATAGTCTTATGAACTCTTCTCTACGTAACTATCTAAAAATGGAGCGAACTCAGACTTTTGATCCTGAAAAAAGACCTTATATTCCTAAGGATGTAGTGTGGTTTCCTAATGAATTTTCTTGGCAGCGTTTAGCACAACAACGATTAAATGGAAATTTCCTTTCTCATAATGAAGTATTATCATCTTCACAAACACAAACGCTAAGTAGCTCTGAAATAGTAGATGTGAATGCAGAATTAAAAATGTTATTTACATCTGTAAGGGCTGGTGTTCATTACCAAGAAGAAAAAGAAATCAAACAAAATAGAGATTTTAGTTGTCGTATCAGTGTAGAGTTCAAACCTATGAAAGAGTTTCCTGAAGATACTGAGATTATTGATATAACAGCAGAGGAAGTAACACAAACACCTATCCAACTCCCAGCTTCTAATGATAACGAAGCTCGTTATTTAGAGGAAATACATTTTATGTTAGAAGATGATGGGGTGATAGATGAGCGTGAACGTACAATCTTGGAGCGTATCCGTGAACGTTATAATATTACTCCTGAAAGAGCAAAGGAACTTGAAGCACAAGCTATTGCAGGTCAAGAACTAACTTCTGAAGAACAGGAATACTTATCAGAGTATAAGAACTCCTTACAGGATGGGGCTATATCTGAGAAAGAACGTCGCTTGCTTAACCGCTTGGCGATGGCCTTGGGAATTAGTGAAGAGAGAGTAAAGGAATTGGAAGGGAATTTATAAAGTAAAAAGGTTATGAGTGATGAGTCAGAAAAAGAAAAAATGATTTTAGATAATCTATATAGATGTAGAGATTTGGAAATCAATAATCTATGGCAAAAAAGTACATTCTTAGCTCCTTTTCTGATATTGTGTTTTACAGGATATGGTTTTCTATTATATGAATTAGTTAAGGAAGATGGATTAAAATATCAGGAATTACTTAAATATGAGAAATTACTTAAATATGAACAAATAACAGAGACTGATACTTCAATAATTAAGATAAATATATTATGTATAGTCTTATGTGCTATTAGTGCTTTATTTTCTATATTATGGATTTTGATGTTTAAGGGATCAAAGGCACAATTCGAACTCTGTGAAAGAGCTATTGCAAATTATGAACAAAAAGAACTAAAAATTCCTTATGGTTACGCAATGGGAACATTGAGACATAATAAGATAGAATTTGATGATGGTCTTCTTAATACAAAGGCAGGTAAGTTTTCTCCTTCTAAAGTCAATATTGTAATAGGACAAGTGAGTTTAGTTTTATGGAGTTTATGTATGTTTTTTCATATATGTTATATTGTAGGGGATATTTTTCGAGTATTTGATGATATTTTTCGAGTATTTGATGATATTCTTCGAGTATTTGATGATATTCTTCGAGTATTTGATGATATTTCTAAATGGGCATTTCTAATATTTATTGTAGTATTTTTTATAGTGTTTCTTATATATTTTTTACATAAACTTAAGATAAAAGTAAAAAGTTCTTATTTATCAGAAAATAAAGAAGAAAATTATGTAAGTAATTTTATAGAAAAAGAAGTAAAAAAGAAACAAGAAAAAAACAAAGAAAAAGCTATAAATATTATTAAAAATAATAGAAAAATATCGCTTCTTATTCAAGAAATTTATGATTCCAAAGGAAATGAAAGAATATTATTTACAGAGAAAGAACTAATTTATATAGATTTTTATAAATATTTAGTAGAATTAGGTGAAATTAATATTTCAAGAAAAGGATTTCAAAAAAGTAATACAAATAGTGAAGTAGAAAGAAATATAAATCTTTCTTCTCTTGCTTCAATGCTAAATATTGATAAAAAACGAATAGAAAAAATAAATGCTTATATCAGAAAAGAATATCAGAAGTAGTTATACTTTACCAAAGTTCGGAATATAGCAATTTATTGGAACAGCCCGATGAAACAATATGAAGGGCGTACGGGTAAGGAGCAGTTGGAGAAAATCCTGAGAGAAGCATAGTAAAAATATATTTTCTAAATTATTAGGGTGTAATTGATAATTAATTTCTATCTTTGCACCCTATTACTATTAGTATGAATTTATTTGAAACATTGGGGCTAAGCGCACCCCTACTCGAAGCGATTGATGACTTGGGCTTCGAGCGTCCGTCTGAGGTACAACAAGCCGCTATCCCTGTATTGCTCGAAGCACCTACCGACATGGTAGCACTGGCACAAACAGGAACAGGAAAAACCGCTGCTTTTGGTTTTCCACTTCTTCAACTGATTGATCCCTCCCAGCGTATTACTCAAGGACTTATCTTGGCGCCTACTCGTGAGCTATGTTTGCAAATCGCCTCCGAGCTTAAGCAGTATGCCAAGTATATGCCACAGGTGCATATTGTAGCCATTTATGGGGGGGCAAGTATAGAGGAACAAGCCCGTAGCCTTAAGAAAGGGGCGCATATTATCGTGGCTACCCCTGGCCGTATGCAGGATATGATGCGCCGCGAACTGGCTTCTATCGCTCATATCAGCTATTGTGTGCTTGATGAGGCGGATGAAATGCTCAATATGGGCTTCTATGAGGATATCTGCTCTATATTATCCGAAACACCTGACGAAAAGAATACTTGGCTCTTCTCGGCGACTATGCCTGCTGAGGTGGCTAAAATAGCCAAAGAGTTCATGTATCACCCCAAGGAGATTACCATAGGGCATAAGAACCAAGCCTCCAACAACGTACTCCACGAATGCTATATCGTCAATGGCCGTCAGCGCTATGAAGCTCTCAAGCGCTTGGCCGATGCTAATCCGTCTATTTTCTCTGTAGTCTTCTGCCGTACCAAGCGTGATACCCAAGCGGTAGCCGAAAAGCTGATAGAGGATGGTTACAATGCAGCTGCCCTCCACGGTGACCTAAGCCAAAACCAACGTGACCTAGTGATGAAAGGTTTCCGTGCTAAGCAAATTCAAATGCTGGTGGCTACCGATGTGGCTGCTCGTGGGATAGATGTAGATGATATTACCCATGTGATCCACTACCAACTCCCTGACGAGATAGAGACCTACACTCACCGCAGTGGTCGTACAGGGCGTGCAGGCAAGTCGGGCGTTTCCATGGTGATCCTTACCAAGAGTGAAGCCAAGCGTATCAAGACGATTGAGAAGATTATCCAAAAGACTTTTGAGTACAAGTCTATCCCCAGTGGTATGGAAATCTGTGAGATACAGCTGTATCACTTGGCCAATACGATTAAGGATACCCAAGTGAATCCTGCCGTGAATGAATATCTTCCTGCCATTTACGATGTACTAAGCAGTCTGAACCGTGAGGAGCTGATTCAGCGTATGGTGGCGGTGGAGTTCAATCGCTTTTATAACTATTACAGCAAGTCCAAAGACCTCAATGCGGAAACCACAGAAGGCAAGTCTTTCTCTACCGAGGGAGAGACTCGTTACTTTATCAATATAGGGGAGCGCGATGGTTACGACTGGCGCTTACTGAAGGATTTTCTTAGGGAGAATATTGGTCTGGGTAAGAATGACATCTTCAAGGTAGATGTAAAGGATACTTTTTCCTTCTTCAATACCGAAGCGGAGATGACCCAGTTGGTATTGGATACTTTTGCCGATTTCAAGATGGACAACCGCTCTATTCATATAGAAATCTCCCAACAAAAAGGAGCTGGAGACAAAGGAAAGAAAGACAAAAGGGATAAGAAGGATAAGAAGGAAAGAAGAGACTATAAGCCAGCTGATAGAAGAGATAAAAAAGGAGCGCCTAAACGCAAAGATGCTTCTGATACCTTTTCTAAGAAACGGAAAAAGAGAAAATAGTGATTAGTGACAAGTGACAAATGACTAGTGAGAAATTATTGACAATTATTATTTTTTTCTTATATTTGGGGCAGATTTTGAAGTTGAATAGTTGTATTGTTAATTTGTTGAAAGCGAATGTTTTATGAAAAACAGTTTTCTTTTTTTTCTACTATTCTTGTCCTTTGCCACATGGGCACAGGAGGAGACAGTTATGCGGGGAAATGTCTTCAATACCAAGACCAATTTGCCTTTGGATAATGTGAATATATTGAATATCAATCAAGTAAAAGGAGCTATCACCAATGCTAAGGGAGATTTTGCCATTCGTGCGGCGGTGAATGATACATTGCACTTTTCTTACCTTGGTTTTAAGTCGATCAAGATCAAGGTGACTCAGGATATGATTCGCTTTCCTGGCACGCGTATCGGGCTGACGGAATTGGCCTATGCCTTGGAGGAGGTGGTTATCTCACCCTATCGCCTTACAGGTTATTTGGCTATAGATGCCAAGTATATGCCTATCAATACCAATAAGCAGTACAGTATCTCTGGTTTGGACTTGGGCTATGAACCTCGTACAGGAGCACCTTCAACAGCTGGAAAAGTATTGGAAGCCATAGGAAATCCAGTAGGTAGTATCTATAAGCTCTTTAGCAGCCGCGAGAAAGATCTTAGAAAGCTTAAGAAGATGAAACAAAGTGATGAGATTCGCTCCATGCTCAATAGCAAATATGATAGAGAGAGCCTTAGTGAGATCTTAGGTATAGATAAAGACAAATTGGAGGACTTGCTCCGCCATTGTAACTATTCGAAAGACTTTATCAAAAACTCCAATGACCTACAGTTCTTAGATGCTCTTACCCAATGCTATGAGGAGTACAAACTCCTTAATAAGTGACAAATTACTAGTGACAAGTGACTAATGACTAATCCCTAAACCCCTATAACTCTTATATAGATGAAAAAGTTTTTTAAAATTATTGGAATTATTTTTGTGGTCTTGATACTGCTACTTGTTTCCATTCCTTTTCTCTTTAAGAACACCATAAAGGAGAAAATCATGGAGAAAGTGAACGAAAGTGTAGATGCACAAATCAGTTTTACGGACTTCTCCCTCAGTTTGTTTAAGAACTTCCCCAATGCAACTGTGGAAGTGGGCGGACTGAAGGTCATTAACAACGCCCCTTTTGAGGGAGATACCTTGGCCTATGTGGGTAATTTCTCTGCAAAGGTGAACCTTAAGGATATACTCTTTAAGAAAGACGATGAACCTTACAAACTCCTTGGCTTCTCCATAGCCGATGCAGTGGTCAATGTACGTATAAATGAAGCAGGAAAAGGCAACTTTGACATTGCTAAAAGCACCTCGGATACTCCAGAGAGTGAGCAGCCTAATAATTTCTCTCTTGACTTAAATGAGTATAGCATTGATAACCTGCGTTTTACCTTTAAGGAAGATGGCTCTAAAATAAGTGTAATAGTGGATAGTCTTTATCACAAAGGAAAAGGAAACTTTGCAAATCAAGTGCTTGATTTAGAGACTACTACATCGCTTAAATTGTCTTTTGCTTCTGATGGTACGGCTTTTTTGCGCAACAATGTGGTGACCCTTGATGCTATCTTGGGTATAGACCTTAATCAGCAAAAATATACGCTAAAGGACAATACGCTAAAGCTAAATGACTTAGAGCTTAATTTTGATGGCTTTGTACAACTCTTAGACGATGGCCAGCTCTATGACCTGAGTTTTAAGACACCTAAGACTACCTTTAAGAACTGTTTAGACCTAATTCCTGCCGCTTATATCAACAGTATAGAAGGGGTACAGACAACAGGTGAGTTTACAATCAACGGGAAGGTAGCGGGCAAATATACCCCTACGACTATTCCTAAGTTGGATATTCGTATGCTCTCTAATAATGCGTCTTTCAAGTATCCTTCTCTGCCTAAGTCGGTTAAGAATATTGATATAGATGTAAAGATAGGCAATGATACAGAGAAATTGGAAGATACTTATGTGAATATCAATCGTTTTGCTTTTACGATAGACCAAGATGCTTTCTCTGCAAAAGCCCTTTTAAGGAACCTTACAGGGAATATGCTTGTGGATGCAGACCTTAAAGGAACTATCAATTTGGAGAATATCCAAAAAGCCTATCCTGTACAGATGGATTTAGACCTAAAGGGAATCCTCAAGGCCGATATAACTACTTCTTTTGATATGGCATCGGTAGAGAAAAAAGCTTACGAGCGTATTCGCAATGCAGGGCATGCCTCTTTGGAAAAGTTTGTCTATTCTGGGGCAGGATTCCTACAGCCTTTCCATATCAACAAGGCAGGGCTTTCCTTCAATAACGCAAAGATAGAGCTTACCGAACTGGACGCCAAGACAGGAAAAACGGACTTTAATATCAAGGGAACTTTGGAAAACTTCTATGGCTTTACTTTGCGCAATGAAGTGCTCAAAGGGAACTTCTCCTTGGCCTCCAACCATATAGATGTGGGTGACTTTATGCAAACCGATACGCCAGCGGAAACCCCTAAGCAAGAGGAGAAAAAACCTGCTGAGACCAAGCCTGCCACTACAAATACCTCTACTGCAGGAGCCTCTATCAAAATTCCTGCTTTCCTAGATTGTACCCTCGATGCCAAGGCAAAGACTGTACTCTATGATAAGCTTAACCTAAACAATGTCTCAGGTAAGCTTATTATCAAAGATGAAAGAGTAAGCCTACAGAACTTACAGACTGATATATTTGGAGGAAAAACAGCCGTTACAGGAAACGTATCTACCAAGGGAGATACCTCTACCTTTGCTGTGGATCTAGATATGACCAGGCTCAATGTTACAGAATCTTTCTCTCAGATAGATATGCTTAAGAAGATCATGCCTATTGCCAAGGTAGTAGAAGGATTCTTTAGCTCCAAGATCAATGTAACAGGAAAGCTCACTCCAGAGCTCACTCCCGATATTAATTCGCTTTCAGGAAGCCTTTCCGCTTCCCTGTTGGATAGCCATGTGAAACAAACCTCTCCACTGGTTTCAGCCTTGGATTCACAGTTCACCCAGTTGAACCTCTCCAAACTCAATCTTAAAGACCTTAAGGCTAATGTAACCTTTGAGAATGGTCGTGTGGTAGTAAAACCTTTCACAATTAAGTGGAATGGTAGTACCATCAATGTAGCAGGAACCCATGGTTTTGACCAAACGATGGACTACAAACTAACCTTCAATGTACCGGCTAAGATGCTCGGGCCAGATGCTTCGGCTCTATTGGCTAAGCTCACTGCTACCGAACAGCAGAAGTTGGGGGATATTCCAGTGAATGTGAATATGGGAGGTAACTTTACCAAGCCACAGGTCTCTACCGATATGAAACAGGTGGTAAATAACCTAGCCCTACAGGTAGCCAAAGCACAGGCCAATCAGCTAACAGACAAGGTAATGGATAAGGTAACCAATGAAGTAACCAACAAGATTACCGAGAAGATAGGAGGAGAAGCCATGAACAAAGCCACAGATGCTTTGGGTAAGATCATAGGTGGTAAAACACAAGCTAACCCTGCCGATACCACTAAAACCCAACAACAAGCCCCTAAAGACCAAGCTAAAAAAGCAGTAAACAACCTCTTGGATGGACTGTTTAAGAAGAAAGAATAAAATCAATAACTAGTGACAAATGACTAGTGACTAATCCTATTGTCACTAGTCATTTGTCGTTAGTCACTATTTGTTAATCATTAGAAATGAAGGATACAGCAAGACATCAAGGGATGCGAAATCTTTTAGCGCGACAGCTTTCAGAGCGTCCGCAGTACCCGATCTCTGATGAAAAGGTATTACAAGCCATTAGAACTATTCCCCGACATTTGTTTTTAGACAGTATTTTTGAAGAAAGAGCTTATCAAGATATAGCCTTTCCTATTGGTGCAGATCAGACGATTTCTCGCCCTCATACAGTGGCATTCCAGACACAGTTGCTAGAGGTGCAACCAGGACAGAAAGTCCTTGAGATAGGTACAGGAAGCGGCTATCAGGCGGCCGTATTGGTGCTACTGAAGGTAGAACTTTATACGATAGAAAGGCAACAAGAGCTCTTCAAGAAGACCAAACTTCTACTAGAGCGAATGGGTTATATGCCTAAAAAAATGATTTTTGGGGACGGCTATAAGGGTTATATAGAACAAGCACCTTATGACCGTATTTTGGTAACTGCGGGGGCGCCAGAGGTACCTATGGAATTGCTGGTACAACTGAAGATCGGAGGGCGACTAGTAATCCCTATAGGGAAAGGCGAGCAGATTATGACCGTTTTTACACGCCTTTCGGCCAATGAGTTTAACAAAGAGGAATATGGAACCTTTGGGTTTGTACCTATGCTGGAGAATGTACAATCGAAAATTAGGTAAAAAGTAGAGGGTAAGAAAGAGGTAATGGGTTTTACTTTTTATCCTTTATTTTTTACCTACAAGATGCAAATATACGAAGAAAAAACGGAAAATAAAAATGGATTTTTTGCTATAATTCAAATATTTTTTATTAACTTTGTAGTGCAAAAAAGTTATTAATTAATATTATAAAGATATGAAACAAAGAGTTCCCGTTTCCCAGATTATGTCTAAGGACGTAGTAACAATAGACCCTACTAAGACCTTGTATGAGGCAGAGGCATTGTTCAAAAAACACCACATTCGTCATATTCCAGTAGTGGAAGGGCGCAAACTTATAGGAGTACTGAGTCTCACCGACTTGTTGCGTATTAGCTTTGCTGACCTTTCTGATGACGAAAAGCATGTGGATAGTGTAGTGTATGATATGTTCACCATTCCACAAGTAATGGCCAAGGTACCGCTTTCTATCTCACCTGATACTACTATCAAGGAAGCCGCAGAGATACTTGCAGGACAAACTTTCCACGCCTTGCCTGTTACTGAAAATGGAAACTTGGTAGGTATGCTTACCACTACCGATCTTATCAAGTATCTGTTAGAGCAGTACTAAGACTCGCCTTATCATAGGAGACAAGAAGAAGCCAAAATCCGCGGATTTTGGCTTCTTTCATTACAATTATACCATGCAAACTATTGAATACTTATTTGAGGGTTTCTTTGAGCCAACCAAAGAAGGTACGCTGCCAAAGGAGTGCATTCTGAGGTTGTAATACCCAGTGGTTTTCGTCGGGGAAGTAGAGGAGCTTGCTCTTGATTCCTCTAAGCTGGGCAGCGGTGAAGGCTTGGAAGCCTTGTTCTTCAGGGACACGATAGTCCTTGCCGCCATGAATGATGAGAATAGGTGTATCCCATGCCTCCACTTTCTCTATAGGGTTGAACTCGGTAACGGCCTTTTGAGCTATGGCATTGCCTTTATCCCAATAATCTCCTCCGAACTCATGTCGGTTGAAGAAAATCTCTTCAGTAGTGCCGTACATACTCTTGGTATTGAATACCCCGCAGTGCGCGATAAAGGTCTTAAAACGTTTGTTGTGGATACCTGCTAAGTAATATACAGAATATCCTCCGTAGCTAGCCCCTACAGCACCCAAGCGTGAAGTATCTACATAAGGCTCTTTGGCAATATCATCAATGGCAGCTAAATAGTCTTTCATCACCTGTCCGCCCCAGTCGCCACTAATTTCGGCATTCCAAGCCACTCCGTGTCCTGGCATACCACGGCGGTTAGGAGCGATGACAATATAACCCTGAGAGGCCATCAGTTGGAGGTTCCAGCGGAAACTGTAGAACTGAGTTAGTGCCGATTGAGGCCCTCCCTCACAATAGAGTAGGGTAGGGTATTTCTTTTTAGGAGAGAAATCAGGTGGATAGATAACCCAAGCGAGCATATCCTTGCCATCGGTGGTTTTTATAGTGCGTTCTTTTACAGGGCACTTGGCTATGTTCTTATAGAGATCATCGTTGATATGAGAGAGCTGTTTTACCTCCAAAGGTGCTTTACGTCCTTTGAGATTGACAGTGTATATCTCGGCGGCTCTATTCATATCATTACGAGAAACCACTAAGAGGTCGCCTGACTGGCCTAAGATATCACCTATATCAAAGATTCCTTTGGTGAGTTGCTTAGGGGTAGGGTTCTTAGCAAAAGGCTCTATTTCGAATAGCTGTTGGGTACCTTGGGTAGCAGCAGTAAAGTAGATTTTCTTTCCGTCATTGCTCCAAATGTAGCTAAAAACGGTATTGTCCCAAGAGGCAGTAAGGTTGATCCTATTACCATCAAGGAGGATATATAGGTCATTCTTATCCGCTTCGTTGCCGTCCTCTTTCATGCTCAGCCAAGCCAAAACACCATCTTTGTTAAAAGAAGGGTGGGTATCGTAGCCCATCATACCTTCGGTGAGGTTGGTTGTAGTTTTACTTTCTATATCATACTGATAGATGTCAGTATTGGTACTTACTACATAGTCAGTACCTACTTTGGCCTTGGTTACATAGAGAACCTTTTTACCATCGTTGCTCCATATGTAATCTTCCTCTCCGCCGGAGGGCATCTGAGGGCAGTAATAAGGCAAGCCCTGCATAATATCGGTTTGGGTACCATTGGATATTTTTTCAATAAACACATGGTTGTAAGCCCCTTCGTTCCACTTATCCCAATGACGATGGTCTAAGCCCTCGTATACCTTCCCTGTGGATTTGTCCAATTCCTTATAGAAGTCCTTACCCAAGACAGGGCGGAGTTTTACTTCCTTATGTATGAGCTTAAGGGTCTTGTCCGCATTGTACTTAATGGTGAGGTTCTCCAACTGTTCTTGGGTAATTGGAATGAGCTTGCCCCCACTGACGTCCAATTTGTAAAACTCCTTTTTGAAGGAATTTTCAGACACATTGGGCGTGGTAACACTCAGTAAGACCTGTTTTTTATCAGGTGTCAGCCCGATGCCACTTACCCGATGCAATTCCCATAATTTCTCAGGAGTGAGTGGTTGTTGTGCTTGCGTATTATAAGTCATAATCAAAGCAAGGATTAGTAAAATTTTTCTCATCATATATAGTATTAGAGATTTTTTCTTATGATAACCTAGCCCATAGCCAACGGGTCAGTCAGGAAAACATATCTTTGACTTTTTCAAAGAAGCTCTTTTCTGATTTGTCGGGTTGTGGAGTAAAGTTGTCATCTTCCATCATTTTTTGGAAGAAGTTTTTCTGCTCTTTGGTAAGGGTTTTAGGAGTCCATACATTTACATGTACGAGTAAGTCTCCAGCCCCATATCCATTGAGGTTAGGCACTCCTTTGCCCTTGAGGCGTAGGATTTTTCCTGATTGGATTCCCTCTTCGAGCTTGATACGCACCTTTCCTGTGGCTGTTTCTATATCCTTGGAAGTACCCAAGACGGCTTCAGGCATGCTTATATATAGGTCTAAATGAAGGTTTTCTCCCTCGCGCTTGAGGGTTTCATGTTCTATTTCCTCAATAAGCACTAATAAGTCTCCAGGGATACTATTGTTGCCAGGGGCTTCGTTCCCCTTGCCAGGTACCTTCATCTGCATACCTTCTACTACCCCTGCAGGAATCTTGATAGTAACAGTTTCCTCTACCGATTTGAGACCCTGGGCATCGGCACCATCAGGCTTTTTGTCAATCACTTCACCGCTTCCACCACAAGTAGGGCAGGGGGAGGAAGATTGCATACGGCCGAGCATGGTATTGACCTCTCGGACGATACTTCCGTTGCCATGGCAGGTGTTACAAGTCTTATAAGTGGCACCTTCGGCCTTTACCTTACGAAGCACCTTTACTTTCTTTTCGGTACCTGTTACGATATCGGCCAAGGTAAGTTTCACGCGGATACGTAGATCCCCTCCTTTTATTCTATAAGAGCGAGAATTTCCTCCGCCGAAGCCACCAAATCCACCAAAGCCGCTAAAGTGTCCACCGAAGATATCTCCAAAGTTACGGAAGATATCCTCCATAGAACTATAACCGCCACCGCCACCTTCGAAGGCTGCGTGTCCGAATTGGTCGTATTGTGCTCGTTTTTGTTCGTCGCTCAGTATTTCATAGGCCTGAGCAGCCTCCTTGAATTTTTCTTCGGCCTCTTTATCCCCTGGGTTTTTGTCGGGGTGATATTCCAATGCTTTTTTTCGGTAGGCCTTTTTTATTTCAGCGGCAGTAGCTGTCTTGCTAACGCCTAAAATTTCGTAATAATCTTTTTTCATTTATTCAATCACTAAGAAAGCCTATTGTCCTACTACCACTTTAGGGTAGCGGATAATCTTTTCTCCTAATTTGTATCCTTTTTCTACTACATCAATGATTTTTCCTTTGAGTTCAGGAGTAGGAGCAGTGGTTTGGGTCAGTGCCTCGTGTATGTCGCTATCAAAGGTATCGGAGGCAGCCACAGGGATTTGTTCCAAACCTTTGGAACGGAGGGTACTGAGGAGCTTGCTGTGAATAAGTTCCACGCCACGGAGCAAGTTTTCGTCCTCGCTTTTGGAGATTTCCACTAGGGCACGATCAAAGTCATCTAAGACAGGGAGCATAGCCTGTATGACATCTTGTCCTGCTGACTTGAGTAGCTCTTGTCGCTCTTTGGCAGTACGTCGCTTATAGTTTTCGAACTCAGCGAAGAGGCGCATGAACTTATCCTTTTCCTTGTGTAGCTCTGTTTCCAAGATAGAAATAGCCTCATCGGCCTGAGCTGCATCGCTGGCTTGTCTTTCTGCTTCGGCTTGTTTTTCAGCAAATTCGGCTTGAGTGTTATTGTCTTGATTTTCAGTTTCTTCCTGCACTTGAGCCTCTACTACTTGGGGTTCTTCTTGTGCGTAAGAAGCCTCTTGAGCAGCGGTAGGGTTGTCGTGTATTTCCTCATCTATAATTTCAGCATCTTGAAATTCAGCATCATGAATGTCATCAGCGTAGAGGTCGCCTTCGTTATGAGTGTGTCCTGTATTCATGGGTGTATTATTTTGTATTACTAATTCTTATTCATAGCAAAAGTACTGCCAAAGATTGAAAAGTGACAAAATGGCATATACTTAGGGTGTGTTGAGGGGAGTAGGTGTGTGTTTTGGATGTTTTGAGTGTTTGGTATGTCTTGGATGATTTCGGTGTTTTCTTCGTTCGGTGAGGTACCTAAAGCGGACATCATCGTAATATAGGCCAGCCAATAGGATAGCGATAGCAAAGAAAAGGGTCTTGATCCCCAAGGAAAGTTTTACGAAAGCGAATCCTGCAAAAAAGCCGCCTAAGAAGAAAAAAACAACGATAAATAGCCGTAGTCTGATGCTATTTTTTATATTATTCTCCTGTTGTAGATAATTGTTTCTTCTGATATAGAATAATTGGGAAAGCTCAATGCCTAAGTCGGTAAACAAGCCTGTTAGGTGGGTGGTGCGGACGGTAGCGTTGGAGATTTTGGTCACAAAAGAGTTTTGCAACCCCATGGCATAGAGCAACATAAAGGTAGTCAACTCATGGGGAAAATGCTCCCACAGGGTATTGAAAAGGATAACACAACCGAGGGTCAAACATTCCAAGAGGGTAGGCCTGAAATACTTATTTTGCCTTTTGTGATAGTTGGCGTCTTCGATCAGCCAGCCCGAAGTAAATGAGCCACATAGGAAGGAAAGGATATAACACAAGTAGATAGTACCCTTCCAAAACTCAGCTATAGAGATATCATGAATGAAAAAAGCGAAATGCCCAGTTACATTGGTTGTGAGCCTACTTAAGAAAAGGAAGCCCACTACATTGACTATACCCGCCACGAAGGAGAGTACGACTGCTATTTGTAAGTTATTCTTGGCAGAACGCTTTTTTCCTTGATGTCTGAACATAATTGTTTGTTTATCACGAGTTTAGGTGTGTTATATAGAACTCTTGAATTGCTCTAAGAAGCGCACATCATTCTCATAGAAAGCGCGTATGTCTCCTATTTGGTATAGTAGCATAGCCACACGTTCCAGCCCAATACCGAAAGCAAAACCTGAGTATTTTTCAGGGTCTATATTGCAGTTTTTCAGTACATTGGGGTCAGTCATACCACAGCCCATGATCTCAAGCCAACCTGTACCCTTGGTGATGCGGTAGTCAATTTCGTTGTTCAACCCCCAATAGATGTCCATTTCCGCGCTGGGTTCAGTGAAAGGGAAATAAGAGGGTCTTAGGCGTATTTTGGACTTACCGAACATCTCCTTGGTAAAGTAAAGAAGCGTCTGTTTGAGATCAGCGAAGGAGACATTGGTATCGATATACAAGCCCTCTATTTGGTGGAAAAGGCAGTGAGAGCGCGCTGATATGTCTTCATTGCGATACACACGACCAGGGGCGATGATGCGGATAGGGGGTTGGTTTTGCTCCATATAACGCACCTCTACCGAACTGGTGTGGGTATGTAGGAGAATATCGGGGCGGGTTTGGATAAAGAAAGTATCCTGCATATCCCTTGCGGGGTGATATTCGGGTAGGTTTAGGGCTGTAAAGTTGTGCCAATCGTCCTCTATTTCAGGACCTTCGGCTATGCTAAAGCCAATGTTGGCAAAGATCTCAACAATCTTATTTTTGATTAGCGACACAGGGTGACGGCTTCCGATTTCCATAGGAAAAGCGGGACGGGTAAGGTCATTATAAGCAGGTGCTGCTGAGGTCTGTCCGCCCAGCTTTTCTTTGAGTTCGTTGATTTTTGCTTCGGCCTTGCTCTTGAGTTCGTTGATAATCTGTCCGAATTCCTTTTTTTCCTCTTTAGGAACTTCCTTGAATTTGGCAAAGAGGTCATTGAGTAGTCCCTTTTTACCGAGGTATTCCAAGCGGAATTGTTCTAATTCTTCTTTCTTTTCAGTGGCAAAAGCCTCTACCTTGGCAATATGTGCTTTGATTTTATCTATCATAGGAGTAACAATATTATGTGGTTAAATTTTTTCTACGCGGCGGGTATGTCGGCCCCCTTCAAAAGGGGTGTTAAGGAAAGTCTTGACCATCTCAAGGGCTTGTTCTACGGCTGTAAAGCGGGCGGGGATAGCGATCACATTGGCATTGTTGTGTTCTCTTGCCAAGGCGGCGATCTCCTTATTCCAGCAGAGAGCGCAGCGCACTTTGGGGTGCTTATTTACGGTCATGGCCACTCCGTTGCCACTTCCACAGATAACAATACCCCAGTCGGCCTCTCCCTTATCAATCATCTCTCCTACGGGGTGTGCAAAGTCAGGATAATCCACGCTTTCGGGGGAGTCGGTACCCACGTTGGTAACATCATAATGCTGTGATAGCAAGTACTGCATAATCACTTTCTTATATTCAGTACCTGCGTGATCATTTCCAATGGTAATTTTCATCAGTCAGTGTTTTTAAAGTGCAAAGGTACATTTTTTTTAGTAGTTTTAAAAGCTATTATCAAGAAAAAATTGTATTTTTGCATGACTATAAATTCTTCCCTGAGGGGAAGGCTAATTAATTAAAAATAAGCCTAATGAAACTTACCTTCTTAGGAACAGGCACCTCCCAAGGAGTACCTGTGATAGGCATGGATACGCCCGTGGCACGCAGTAGAGACAAGCGGGATAAGCGTTTGCGAACTTCAGCTTTGCTCTCATGGGGAGGTGTGAATGTAAATATAGACTGTGCTCCAGACTTTCGCCAGCAGATGTTGCGCCATAGGGTACAGCACCTAGAGGCAATTCTTTTTACTCATGAACATGCCGACCATACCGCAGGCTTGGATGATATACGCCCCTTTGTACTCAAGCAGGGGGATATGCCTATCTATGGCCTACCTAGGGTGATAGAACAGCTACGTATACGTTTTGCCTATATCTTCGCCACAGAGAACCGCTATGCGGGGGCACCTTCGGTAGCCCCAACGGAGATTACTGCTGAGACACCCTTTACGCTCTTTGGCAAGGAAGTAATCCCAATTGCTGTGGAGCATGGCACATTGCCTATTTTAGGTTATCGCATAGGTAACTTAGCCTATATTACCGATGCCAAATATATAGCCGAGGCGGAACTCTCCAAGCTGCATAAGGTAGATACTTTGGTACTCAATGCGCTACGCAAGGCACCCCACCCTACCCACCTAAACATAGAAGAGGCCTTGGCCATTGTCAAGGAAGTACACCCACGCCAGACCTTCTTCACTCATATGAGCCAAACCATGGGCTTTCATGCTAAAGTACAGAAAGAACTCCCTGCACATGTATTTTTGGCTTATGATAACCTTACTATAATGATTAATGATTAATGCCAATAATGATTAATGATTAATGCCAATAACAACAATAGTCATTGAACATTAATCATTAATCATTGAACATTGAACATTAGTTATTTATTTTTTCTCCACTATTTCAATGGCGTATCCTCCACCACGGGCAGCTTTTAGGGTAAGCTTAGTTTTGGCATTCACCTTTTGCTTTTTGATGGTGTAGGCTTGGGCATTGCCTTGGTAATTAGCATTGGGGGCGTCGGCATAGATAGTGGCTTCGTACTCTTTTCCTTTGTCCAAGAAATCAAGAGAGAGCACTGAGGTATGTCCGTTCTCATTGCTAGTGTTACCTATATACCAATTGTTGCTATGCTTGTCTTTACGAGCGATGGTAATATATTGGCCAGGTTCAGCTTCTAGATACACACTTTTTTGCCAGTCTACTGGTACTTTCTTGATAAACTCAAAAGCGTCTAAGAATTTTTCGTAGTTTTCAGGTAGGTCAGCGGCCATTTGCAAGGGGCTATACATGGTAACATATAAGCCTAATTGCTTGGCGAGGGTACTACTTAGGGTGTGGTGGTTTTCGGGATTGGTATTTACCAAGTTGGTTTCAACAATACCAGGGGTGTAGTCCATAGGGCCACCTTGTAGGCGGGTAAAAGGTAAGATAGTTGTGTGGAAAGGCTTTACAGTCTCAAGGGCTTCGTATTCGGTACCACGAGCGGACTCGTTGCCTATGAGGTTAGGATAAGTACGGCATAGACCAGTGGGGCGTACAGCTTCGTGGGCATTGACCATAATCTTATGTTTGGCAGCTTCCTTAATGGCATAGAGGTAGTGATTTACCGCCCATTGGCCATAGTGGTATTCGCCACGTGGAATAATGCAGCCTACATAGCCACTTTTTACAGAGTTATAACCGTAGTCATTCATCAGTTGGTAAGCCTTTTCCATATGACGTTCGTAGTTGCGTAAAGAAGCAGATGTCTCGTGGTGCATCATCAGTTTTACGCCTTTGCTGTGTGCATACTCATTGAGGCCTTTGAGGTCAAAGTCAGGATAAGGAGTCATGAAGTCAAAGACATAATCTTTGGAGTTGTCAAACCAATCTTCCCAGCCTATATTCCAACCCTCTACAAGCACTTGGTCGAATCCATGTTGGGCAGCGAAGTCAATATAACGGCGTACTTTCTGGTTGTTAGCCGCATGAGTGCCATTGGGGCGTGTTTTGGTGTAATCTACTTTGTCAAGATCCACGGTAGGGAGATCGTTGGTATAAGCCCAAGAAGACTTACCGCTGATCATTTCCCACCATACTCCTATATATTTTACAGGTTTGATCCAAGAAGTATCGGAGAGAGCACAAGGTTCATTGAGGTTTAGGATTAGGCGAGAAGCCAAGATATTACGCGCATCATCGCTTACCATAATAGTACGCCAAGGGGTGTGGCAAGGAGCGTATAGGTGTCCTTTGTCACCTTTGGCATCGGGGGTGAGATGAGATTGGAATACAAGGTTCTTGTCGTCCAAATTTAGGTGCATACAAGCGTAATTGACTAGTGCCGCCTCGTGTAGATTGATGTATAGGCCGTCTTGGGTTTTCATCATTAGGGCTGTTTGTACACCAGTGGGAGAGAAAGGTGTTTGGCATACATTCTTAATTACAGCCTCAGACATAAGAGAGCGGATTTGGGAGAGTTTGCTCTGGGTATAGTCATACTCCTGAGTATCATAATCGCCAGGAATCCACCAAGCGGTATGGTCGCCTGCCATGGCGAATTGGCTCAATTCTTCTTCAATGACGAAGTAAGTAAGTTCCTTCTGCTGAGGGAACTCATAGCGGAAACCAACGCCCTCGTTATAGACTCTAAAGCGCAGGTTCATCTTCCTATGAGTAGAAGTTTGTTCCAAGGCTACTAAGAGTTCGTTGTAGTGGTTAAGGATTTGACTTTCTTCCCCCCATACAGGTTTCCATGTTTCCTTGAAGGTAGTCTTTTGAGTATCAATTACTTTGAACTGCTTGGTTAGAGGTTCTGATTTTTTTAACAGGAAGCCCAAGGTACTTTCCTTAATTACAGGTTTGTTATTGTAGCTCACCTTGTAGGAGGGGGTTCCTTCTTTAGTAAGGGAGAAGGAAAGAGAGACTTTCCCATCGGGAGAGGTTTGCTCCTGTGCCCTGACAGGAGCGAAAATGCTGGGGAGGGCAGCCATAGAAAGGGCTATTACCAATTGTTTCATTAGGATTTTTTTTGTAATTACCATGGTGCAAGTTACGAAAAAAATAGGACATAAAAAAGAAAAAACTCAAAAAAGTTTTGAGTTTTTGGTTTTGGATTTTGAGTTTGTTAGTAATACCTTTTTTCTTCTAATTCTTCACTTTCTGCTATTGGTTCTTCATTCTTGATAGTAATAAAGTACAAGCAACTTACCCACCAGCCAATCCAAAAGAGGTAGAAACCGAAGTGAAACTTGGCTTTCATTACCTTGTGCATAGTGGTAGAGAAATCCCAGTAGGTAGCAGCAAAACCAGCAATACCTACTATAAGCAGTAGCCAAGCGACTTTTTTGGCCGCTGAAAGATGTACCATTTTTCGTATGCCCCACAGAAGGCCTATAACAAGACACTGTACAGCAAAAAGTAGCAAGGCCGTTTTCCACCACGAGCGAAAGATCATGAATTGCCTATACATGGTATGAATACCGATACGCCCCAAGAGAGACATCTGGGTGATGAGTATGCCCGAAACTACAGAGAGTAGGGCTTGAAATAGTAAAAGGGAGGTGCTTTTTTTCATAGGTAAAATTAGGTAATAGGGTTTAGGTGTTGGGAGGCTAATCTTATTATTTAGAGAGTGTCCAGCCCTCTTTTTCTCGATATTTGGCTTTGTATTTCTTTTGGATAAAATCCTGACCGCCAGCCTTTTTGTTTAGGAAGCTAAAAGGAGTTTCTTTTTTCTGGAAAGTAGCGGTGATAGTGGCGCTTTTCTCGTTTTTTTGTTCTACAGTAACCTCATTGGAGAGTACATATTCGAGGGTTTTTACCTTGGCACGGGTCTCTTTTAGTTCGGTAACATAAGGAAGTGCCTTGTCGGTACACTTGATATTCACTACCCAAATACTATCGTTGGAGAGCCATTTTTTCTTTACCTTGAGTTCCTCTATGGAGAGGTAGTCGTCGCTTTCCAATTGTTTGATTTGCTTTATTTTGTCCCCGTCCTTTTTGGTGCGGTACTTTACCTCACCTAGCGTTAGATGAGCAGTTTCGTACATAGGGGAATCCTGTAAGGCTGCCTCTACTAAGTCGTGGGCTTGTGAGGGCGAGAGCTTGCCGTCGGAGCAAGCTACAAGGCTCAAAAGAGCTGCTAAAAGTATAAGAGTATGTCTCATAATTTTGAGTTTTAAGTTTTATTATTCACTATTTGTTTTTCACTAATCACTTAATGATCTGAGTATCATAATAGTTGCGATAGGCTTCATTTTGGGTATATAGGTCGGTGTGGGTACCTGCTCCTATGAGCTGCCCTTGGTCTAAGAAAAGGATATAATCGGCATTGCGAGCCACTGATACACGGTGGCTGACGATGATACGAGTGGTATTCTGTGCCGTTTGGGAAAGATTATGGAGGATCTTCTCTTCTGTATCGGTATCTACCGCAGAGAGGCAGTCATCAAAGAGATAAATCTGTGCCTGCTTGAGCAGCGCTCTGGCGATAGATACACGCTGGCGCTGTCCGCCACTGAGGGATATGCCTCGCTCTCCCAGCATGGTGTTATACTTATCCTTGAAATCCATGATGTTGTCATGTACTTGTGCGAGCTTGGCCACTTGGATTACTTCCAAATCGGAGGCTTCGGACTTGCCGAACTTGATATTGTTCTCTATAGTATCAGAGAAGAGGAAAGAATCCTGCGGAATAACAGAGATAGACTTGCGCAAGTCGTTGAGGTTGAGTGTCTTTATATCTCTACCGTCAATGAGTACCTCTCCTTGCTGCACATCATACATACGGGTAATGAGGTCGAGAATGGTGGATTTGCCTGAGCCTGTACGCCCTATGATAGCAATACTTTTTCCCTTAGGGATATGGAAAGAGATGTCCTTTAGGGCAGTAACCTGGGTATCGGGATAGGTAAAGGTAACATGTTCAAAGCGGATATCCCCTTCAATAGGTGTAGGGGAGGGGTTGGTATTTTCAATATCGGGGGTCTCATGTAAAAACTCGTTGATGCGCCCTTGAGAGGCCTCCGCTTGTTGGACAATATTGCTGACCCAGCCCACGGTAGCCACAGGCCAAGTGAGCATCATCACATAGATACTGAATTCGGTGATAACTCCAATGGAGTCTATCTGGCCATTGATATACAATCGCCCTCCGATGAAGATGACAAAGATGATACTAATGCCAATAAGTAGCAGCATGATAGGAAAAAAACAAGCCTGAATACGCAATAGAGATAGGTTCTTCTTGCGACCTTCCTGGCTGAGAGCCTCTACATTCTTTTGGGCTTCTTGCTCCAAGGCATAGGCCTTGATGGTATGGATTCCAGAGAAAACTTCCTGAGAAAAGGAGGAAATTTCAGATAGAAACTGCTGTACCTCAAGAGTTTTCTTATTGATCTTGCGAGAGATAAAGTAAATAAGTACCGCCAATATAGGTAGTGGTAAAAGGGCATAGGTAGCCAGCGTCGGGGAGGTGTAGAACATCAGTGGGATACTACAGAGAAACAGTGTTGCGGTCTGTACACTATACATCAGGGCGGGGCCTGTGTACATACGCACCTTACCCACATCCTCACTGATGCGGTTCATAAGGTCGCCTGTGCGATTTTGCTTATAGAAACGCTGGGATAGGATTTGGTACTTCTGGTAGATCTCATTCTTCATGTCATACTCTATATAGCGAGAGACATTGATAATGAGCTGTCGCATCCAAAAAGTAAAAAAGCCCGAAAGCAAGGCCGAACCTATGATGATTAACGCGCAAAAAAGCAGAGACCTTGCCAAAGGTTGGTCAGGGTTGGGGTGGTTGATATAGTTCTCAATCGTCTTGAATGCATACTGTACTCCCTTGGGCATGACAAGGGAGAAAAGACGTGCAATGATTGTGATGAGTACCCCCCAGAAGAGCTGTTTGCGGTATTTGTAAAAATATTTGTTTACGTGAGCTAAGTGTTTCATTCTACTATAATTCTTTTCTTAGGCGCGCCACGGGAATGTCCAACTGTTCCCTATACTTGGCAATGGTACGGCGTGCAATAGGATAGCCCTTTTCCTTGAGTAGCTCCATGAGCTTGTCGTCGGTGTAGGGTTTGCGCTTGTTTTCCCCCTCTATAATCGTTTGGAGAATCTTTTTGACCTCATAGGTAGAGATGTCCTCCCCTTCGTCATTCTTAATAGCTTCGGAGAAGAAGGCTTTTACGGGCTTGGTGCCGTAGGGAGTACTAACAAACTTACTATTGGCTACACGCGAAATGGTAGAGATGTCCATACCGATACTTTCGGCTATATCCTTGAGGATAAGGGGCTTGATTTTGGTCTCATCGCCTGTGAGGAAATAATCCTTTTGGTGGAGCATAATTGCGTTCATGGTAACCAAAAGAGTGTTTTGGCGCTGCTTGATGGCATCGATAAACCACTTGGCGGCATCTAATTTCTGTTTGATGAACTCTACGGCTTCTTTCTGTTTCTGCTTGTCCTTATCGGTGGAATCCCTATAGGTCTTGAACATTTCGGTATATTCTTGGGAGACATGTAGTTCGGGAGTGTTGCGCCCATTGAGGGAGAGTTCTAACTCTCCATCATTAATTGTAACGGTAAAATCGGGCACTACCTGCTCGGTGAATTTGCTTCCTTCTGCATAAGAACTCCCAGGCTTGGGATTGAGTTTTTCTACCTCTTGAATTACTTCTTTGAGGGTTTCTTCCGAGATGTTATACTTCTGGATAAGTTTGTCATAGTGCTTCTTACTGAAGATATCAAAGTTTTCCGTAAGGATCGTGATAGCCAGTTCAGTAATAGCTGTTTGTGGCTTGTGCTTGAGTTGTACGATAAGGCTCTCCTGTAGGTCTCTGGCACCGATTCCTGCGGGGTCTAACTGGAAGATGACCGTCTTGAGGATATGTTCGACTTCTTTCTCATCGGTATAGATATTCTGAGTGAAGGCCAAGTCATCGGCTATATCGCTCATGGAGCGGCGGATATACCCATTGTCATTGATACTACCTACGAGAAACTCGGCAATCTCCCGCTCTTTTTCACCTAAGCGGAAAGTGTTAAGCTGTTCTATAAGGTACTGGTGAAAAGAGACTTCCTCTCGGTAGGGGAGTCCAAAAGCATCCTCCTCATGGTAATTATTGGCATAGAGGCGGTAGTCAGGGATTTCGTCATCGCTGAGGTATTCATCTACATTGATGGCATCGGCTTGTATGATTTGGTTATCTT